>Ga0315282_10001654_pt1 | contig 41797 bp, 34 predicted proteins | sample YL17G07_20_MG_FD_203693 | JGI IMG/M metagenome (GOLD analysis project Ga0315282, IMG submission 203693) | Sediment microbial communities from Yellowstone Lake, YNP, Wyoming, USA - YL17G07_20 | ecosystem: Environmental > Aquatic > Freshwater > Lake > Sediment | place: USA: Wyoming | collected...
TGTCGTTCTCCGAGACGGGGATTCCGTACCGGAACGGCAGAGCCTTTCCGTGGCAGATCTTCGCGCCGGTGCGCCGGGCAAGGTCCATCGAACCGATCACGTAGTCTTCGTTGCGATGCGTTTCGAAGACGTGCGTGATGCGCGCCCCCTTCTCATACGCGATGTCCTCGTAGACCCAGGAGTCCCGGCGTGGATCAATGACCGCCGCCTCGCCCCTGTCGCCGATGACGTACGACAGGTGCGCTAGTCCTTCCGAACGAACGACCTCATGGAACATCCCTCGACCCTCCTGTCTCTTGAGTTTCGACGCCCAGCTCTCTCCCCGCGGCCCGGAGCGTCGGCATCAATGGATGGAAATGGCGTCCACGGGACAACTGTCTTCCGCCTCCCGGCAGTGTCCTTCTTCCTCGGGCGGGACTTCCGCAACTTTCACTTTTGCGAGGCCGTCAACGAGCTCAAAAACGATAGGACAAATCTCTTCACACAGACCGCATCCGATGCAGAGGGTTTCGTCAACGACCGCTTTCATCGACTATCCCTTCACGCGTAAGACAGACGGAGGAGCAAGTTTGCTGATTGCTCGATATGACGTGCGCGCGACCTGGCTCACAAGCTTGCCCGACGGAACCGGCAGATGATCCGCGCAATTCATAACATCGGCCGGGAAGCCGGACAATCGGGGAGTCCCTGAAGTTGTGCTTCGAAAAACCTGAGCCGGTGAAGGCCGTCATGTGGCCCCCTCGTACGCCCTCCGAGGAAGAGGTCAAGGGCCGCCGTCGATATCGTGACGTCCCGCGCTCCTGGGCAAACCGCCCGTCACCGCAGTGTACACGAATATTCCACGCAGAGCATTGAAAAACGGCCGAGAAAAGGTTAAGAAGTCTCCGACTGGAGCTTTCCTAACCTTCTTTATGATAATCAGTGGATGGGCAGCCAGGGGCACACCCGGCACTCTGCGGGTGAAGTGTGCCCTCCACGGGGAATGGGCTGCACGGAAGAGTCAGCGGCCCGGAAAGGAAGAACACATGCACGCCTTCAAAGGCACCCTCATCACGTCGCCCACGCTGGAGGGGATTCGTCCGGCACTCCGGGATCACGAAACGATGATCCTGACAATCCTCGACGCCCTCCTGGAGCGGTTCGAACGGAACCGGGATTATCCCTTCATCGATACGAAGCTGAACATCGTCACGGGGGCGGACTTCGCCGATGCGGCCGATCCGAGCAGGGACTTCCGCGGGAAGTCCGCCGTGTTCGGCTGGATCCAGGGACGCGGACTCGAAGCCCTCGTGGGACATGCGCGGTGGCTGCCGAACGCGAGCGTGCTGACGCGCGCCCAGAGGGATGACCGAACGGCACGGCTCACGAAGATGATTCGCGACGTGTTCGAGCGGATGGAAAGTCTCCGCGCGCGAAACGCGGGACGCCTCTACTTCACGATGACTCCGGAGGGGGAACCGTTCGAGATCGACGATTCTGGCCGCCGACGACCCGTCAACGTCGCGGACACCCCGATGAACTTCAGCGACCTCTTCTACGCCAAGGGGATGCTCGCCGCCGCATCGTTCCTGGGCCTCCCGTCGAAGGTCGAAGAAGCAAAGACAAGCTTCCGCGAGGTGGCGGCGGACATTGCGGAAGACCGTTTCGTGTCGGACCAGGTCCAGTTCGACCCGAAGAACAAAGTCCGCCCGGTCCCCGGAAGATTCTCTCACGGCCCGAGGATGATCGCCATCGGCGGCTGCTCGCTCTTCGCGGAGCTCACCGGGGAGGAGGAATGGTTTGAAATCGGTGAACGCTTCATCCGTCACATCCTGGAGAAGCACGTCAATTTCGGCCAGCTCCCGGAACTCGAGCTGCATGACTATTTTGAATTCATCGGCAGGGACGGCCGCCCGTGGAAGGACGGGGAGAACGTGCTTTCGGACCCAGGTCATGCCCTCGAGTTCATCGGGCTGGCGTCGAGGGTGCTGCTCCTCCTCCGGACGAGGACACGGAAGAGCCCTTCGCAGGAAGAGCTCCTTCGGAGATGCGTCGATGTGTTCCCGCCGATCTTCCTGAAGAACTTCGAGAACGGGTTCAACCGCAGGATCGGGGGCATCTGCAAAGCGTTCGACCTCATCTCGAGACGCCCTTTCAACAGTGACATGCCGTGGTGGAACCTGCCCGAGGGCATCCGGGCGGCCGCCGAACTCCTCCTCCTCCTCTCGGGCGATTCCGGGAAGAACCGGGAGATCCTGCAGGCGCTGGCCGACTGTTCCAACGGTTTCTTCACCCGCTTTGTGAACCCCCGGGTCCACCTGATGGCCTACCAGACGATCGACGAGGAAGGCAGGCCGTGCGAGATCATCCCGGCCACCCCCGACGCCGACCCGCTCTACCACACCGGACTGAGCATCATCGATTTTCTGAACTGCTTCCGGAGACTGCCGCGCCGCCGCAGCCGGCCCAGAGCAGGGAAGCAGTAGAAAGTGGAGAGTTGAGGAAGTGTGAAGGTTTTGGTTGAGGATGCGCCGCTCTCCAGCGGTCTCCTTTCCCTTTTCTGCTTTCACGCCCCGAACGCGCCGATGGGGCGCCAGTTACCGATCCGCGGTGGGTAGCTTCTCGACTAGCACCCGCCGGTTGGAGTGCGATCCACGTATTTCCGGGCGATCGAGGCGAGCACCCCGCCGATGATTGCGCCAAGAAGCGTGGCCGAGAGGTAAGTGACAATGACGAACGTCTTCGCCCATTCGAGGTGGTTCGACCTGATGAGAACCGACAGCGTCGGGAGGAGGGCGGAACCGATTCCGATGGCCGCACCCACCAGGACGCCGTCCATGATTGTGCCGGGGCCGCTGGCACTCCGGTGCTTCAAGAGCCAGGTCTCAACACCGTGCCGATTCAGATATGCGGCTATCGCCGATCCGATTACAAGCGATAAGCCCAGGCGCAGCACGTACACCCCCCGGAACGGGACAAACAGGAACACGCCGATGAACCAGACGAGATTAGGGATCGCGCAGAAGAACGCACCGATCCATCCAGCATTTCGAATATAAAAATCACACAGACGCTTCATTCCAGACCCTCCTATAAAAGAACCAAGTCTTGTCCATGGACCCGTTCAGTATAACCTGTCCCCTGCGGCGGGACAAGAGGTTTTCCCAACAGGGTCCCTCGTCCCGGGACATTATCCCGAGGACGCCCCGCGCCGTTCGCTCAGCAGATCCTCCAGAAGATGAGGATAGAGGGCCCGCCACGCCGCATAGCCGCCGTACACGACGCGAACCCGGGGATGACCGGCGCTCGCGAGGTGGTATCCGGCATGGAAGGAGAAGATCCCGGTCGTGCACATGAGGATCACTTCCTTGTCCCAGGGGATCTGGCTCTGGTACTTCTCGAAACCGATGTGCGACCAGAGCTTTGCACCCGGGATGCTGGGCGAGAGGAGCCGTTCGTACCCCATCCGCAGATCGATGAGGAACGTGTCTTCGGAGAGGACGCGCTCGCGGTTGAGATGCTCCGGCGGCATGTAGGCGAGACCCTTCGGGTCCCCGCGAAGCGTCTTCCGGAGCGCCCACAGGAAATACCGGATGTCCGACCTCGTGGTCGTCGTCCCCATCGAGATGCGAATGGTGGAGAGTGCGTACTCCTTGTCCCTGCCCATCCCGAGGATGACGTGGGAGGGTTCGATGCGGTCCGCCGTGCACGCGGAACCGATGGAGACGCACACCTCGTAGCAGTCGAGTCCCGCCAGGAGACTGAGCCCGCTCATGCCCGGGAAGGTCGCGCTGACGGTCCCCGGGAGTTGATTCGGCTCCTCCGCTTCGTTGAACTGGACCTGGGGGCAAAGCTCCCGAATGCCCTCCGTCAGGCGCTTGCGCAGTTCGCGCTGACGGTCAAACTCCCGCTGCATCCGTCGCGCTGCCAGCTCGGCGGCCGCACCCAACCCGACGATCTGGTGGACCCCCTCGGTCCCGGCACGCAGCGTCCGTTCCTGGTCTCCTCCATAGTTCTGGGGCGTCCAGGGGGTGTTGCCCCGCCAGTATAGTGCCCCGGAGCCCTTGGGACCGTTGATCTTGTGAGCGGAGAGCGAAAGGAATTCGCACCCGATCTCATCCACCAGTGTGGGAATCTTCCCATAGGACTGGACGGCGTCGGTGTGGAAAGGGATGCGTGCTTCGCGGGCGACCGCGGCGATCTTGCTGACCGGCTGAATGACGCCGGTCTCGTTGTTCGCGTGCATGATGGATATCAGGATCGTATCCGGGCGGATGGCCGCCTTGACGTCCTCCGGGCGAACCCGGCCGTCCGGCTGCGCCGGGAGGTAGGTCACGGCGCCTCCCCTCTCTTCGACCTGTCGGCAGGCGCCGAGCGTGCTGTCGTGTTCGATCTTGGAGGTGATGATGTGCCCGCCGCCGGCCGCCGTGAACACCCCCTTGACACAGGTGTTGTTTGCCTCCGTGCCGCCCGAGGTGAAGAAGACCCTATCCGGCTCAGAGCCAAGGAGTGACGCGACCTTGACCCGTGCCTGCTCCACGGCGCCGCGGGCGGTCCGGCCGGTGATGTGCAGGGAGGAGGCGTTGCCGAAGTTCTCCGCGAGGCTCTCGGCCATCGCGCGCTGAACCTCCGGGGCCACGGGCGTCGTGGCGCCATTGTCGAGGTAAACCCTTCTCGGCCAGATCGGCATGACAAGCACCCTTTCAGAAGATCCCGGGGATGAACCGGTACTTGACTCTCTTCATATACTCCCTGTATTCCTCGCTCTCGGAGAGGAATTTCTCCTCCAGGAGCGCCCGGTAGACGTAGGCGCTCACGCCGATCGTGAAGATCGCGAGGTTCAGCCAGCTCGGTTTCTTCAGCAGCAGGCCCAGCAGGAAGAGGATGTCGGTGAAATACATCGGGTGCCGGATGATCCCGTAGAGCCAGTCGGTCTTGATCTTCCGAAGGGCGATGAGGATGCCGAAGCTTCTCCCGAGGTTGAGCAGCGTCAGGATGCCCAGCACGGTGGCGACGAGCCCCACGGCATTCGCCGAGAGGAGCAGCGTCCCGTTCGTCGTATCGCTGCCCCTGAGCGCCAGGCCCGAGAAGAACGCCACGAGGGCAATGGCCTGGTGGAAGTAGTTCGCATCGATCCCGACGTGGCGCGTGCGGACCACGATGAAGACCAGCAGCAGCGCCATATGGGCGAGGAACGCCATCTGGACGAAGGACCAGAGCTCGCCGGCCCTGTGCCAGTCCCAGGCCGTCACGACGATCCACCTTCCGATGCCGATGAAGACGATCCAGTTGATGAGGGTCTGGCTGTGTTTCCGGATGAATTCTTTCACCCCTGCCTCCTCAGGACGTTGTAGACGCACGCGGGCAGGAAGGAGCCGTCCGCCTGCGGATAGGCGTTGCAGCACCGCCGGACCCGGGCGAGGTCGAACGTATCGGCGTCCTGGAACGCGTGGATGAAGACGGACTTGACCCGCCGCTCGGCCACCTGGAATACCTTCCGCGGATCGAAGCAGCCGCCTCTCTTGGGCCCCCGAGACCCCCGATCGATTTCGAGGCAGCACGAGTCCGAAAGCTCCCGAAGGATCTCGCGGAGTACCCGCAGCACCGCCTCGGTGTCGGGAACGCAGGCGGCAGGTCCCGACCAGAGCTCATACACGAACCCCCTCAGCCGCTCGAACTCCTCTTCGTCGAGGCCGAAGATCGTCCGGTTGGTCACGCTAGCCAGGAGCGTCGGGGCGTCGATGAGTCGGCTGAGCGATAGCGTCCGTCCGCCCTCCAGCAGCAGGTAGTAGGCCAGGCTGAAACAGAGGGGGTGACTGCACGGCAGCGGGACGAAATCCTCGCGCCGGACGGCCGGGTGGCCGGAACTTGCGAGGAGTTCGATCACGTCGGGAATCGTCAGACGCTTTGCCCTGCCGAGGAGCGTCCGGCCGCGCCCGGCAAAGGCCACCGGCTGGATCATCAAGCTGACCACGTGCGCGTGGCTGAAGTGATAGTCCAGCATGGGACGGACCTGGTCTTCGTTGACCCCGCCGGCGAGCGTCAGCGTGAGCGAGGTGGTGGCCCCTTCGGCCTCGAGCAGGTCGAGGATGCGCTGCTTTTCGCGGGCGAGCGGCTCGCCCCGCAGGACCTCGTAGGCCCGGTCCTCGAACCCGTCACACTGGAGCGACACGCACACGTTCCGCGTGTTCAGCTCCTTGAGCAGTTCCGGACGCCTCAGCAGTTCACGGCCGTTGGTCGAGATGCTGAGACGGATGACCTCCGGCCGGCTGAGAGCTTCGTCCAGGAAGGCGAGGACCTGCGGGTGCACCAGCGGCTCGCCCCCGGAGAGGTTCAGGATGTCCACCTGGCGCTCCGCCCGGATGAGGGCATCGAGGACCCGGCGGAATTCGTCGAGCGTCATGTCGTGCGGCTTGCCGGCGGAGGCGATGCACACCGGGCAGGAGAGGTTGCAGCGCGAGGTGATCTCGATGATCGGCATGCACAGGTGCTGCTCGTGGCGGGTGCACAGGCCGCATCCTTCCGGACAGGGCCTCGAGGCATCGCCCGCGAACTCGCGCGGCTGCCATGCCGGCTTCACGTACCGGTGGGCGTCCAGGTACGCCTTCACCCCGTGCCGGACGAAGGACCGCCGCTCCCCGTGCTCGGCGCAGAACTTGACGAAGTGGACCTCGTCGCCCTGTGTGACGACCTTGGCCGGCACGATCGACCGGCATTCGGGACAGACCGAGTGCGTCATTCCGAGCGTACCCATCACCGCCTCTTCGTCGAGATGAGGAATTCCTTGAACTGCCGGAGCCTCGGTTTCGTGTACAGGCACTCGGCGAAGCCGCGACAGGAGGTCCAGCACTGGCTGCACTCGCGGCCGGCCTGGCGGGCAAGGAGCCTGTCGCGGATGTCCAGGACGTCCTCCCTCAGGATGTTGCCGACCGGCTCGTCCAGTGTTTCGGTGCAGCGGGCGACGTTGCCCCGGTTGTCGATGTTCATCAAGAGCCGCCCGGTCTGGCAATTGCCGATGCCCCCCTCGGCAATGGCCTGGTCAAACCGCTCGATGTAGCTCGTGAGCGTGACGAACTCCGGGTAGCTCCGCTTGAGTGCGAGCAGGTGCTCGGTGACGTGTCCGTCGGGCAGACGCCTCGGCTTGGTCCCGCGGTTCCAGGAGTACAGGCTCAGCATGTAGGTCACGCCGATCTCGCGGGCCAGCTTGACGAGGGGCTCGATTTCCTCGAGGTTGTCGTCCATGAGGACGCTGATCATGTGGACGCGGTTGCGGCGGTCCGGGCGGTGCTTGTGGAGCAGTTCGAGGGCCCGGATCGCCCGCTCCCAGGCGCCCTTGCGGCCCCGCTGGGCGTCGTGCTTCTCCGGATCGGCGTAATCCACGGAGACGGAGATCTCCTGAAGGCCCGCGCGCAGGATGTCCGTTGCGAGCGCCTCGTCCACGAACCACCCGTTCGTGATGAGGATCGGAAAGTGATTCTCCTCGTTGAGGATGGTGATGACGTCGAACAGATCCTCGCGCATCAGCGGCTCGCCCCCGGCGAGCGAAACGATCAGCGTCCCCAGCCGGTTGAGTTTCCTCCCGATGAGACGGATGTCGTCGAGCGAAAGCTCGTCATCGGGATCGTAGGGGATCTTCCAGAAGTCGCATATCTTGCAGCGGAAGTTGCACCGCCAGGTCACCTGGAGATTGCAGTGGATGAACCGTCGACGCAGCATCCCCCAGGCGAGACGCGCGGACCGGTATTGATAATGCAGTTCCTTCCTCGTCCTGGTCAGCATGGTTGCGACCTCCAGAGTTTCAGTTCACCGAGGGCGGCGGCCGGGTGCCGCTGCAGGAGCGACAGCCCCATGTGGCAGAAGATGTGGCAGCGCTCGTGACACCGGGGGATGTCGTGACCCCTGGCTGCGGCCTCGAGTGCCGCCGGGTAGCTTCCCGCTTCGAGCACGCTCACGGACGCCCGGCCCGACTCGAGGCATGGGTAATAGAGTCGGCCGTCCGGACGGATCGTCGGCATGAGCAGCGGATGACAGCGAAACGGCTCCACGTTCCGGATGCCTTCGAGATACCGACGGATGCCGAAAATGGCGGCGTGAGCGCGTTTGAGCGCAAGCATCTCGCTCACGAGTTCGCGATACTCCTCGCTCGATTTCAGTCCCGCGCGGACCGTGGTGCCGTCGATGCACGGCGAAGGCTGGAAGCCCAGCTTCCGTTCCATCGCGAACTCGAGCACCTTCCGCGTCTCGTTGAGATAGCCCGGGATCGCCACGGCGCTGAGGACGACCCGGGTGCCGGTCACGCCGCGATGCTCGACGGCATACCGGACGGCCTCGTGGATCCGCCGGGCCTCGGCCTCGCCGGCGCCGATGATCTCCGCCAGCGCCCGGGTGTCCATCGCGTCGAGACTGAGGACGAGGACGTCGCAGTGCTTCAGGACGTTGGGACGGTCGAGGAGCTCGAGGCCCTTCGTGTTGAGGACGGTCCGAGCCCGCTCCTGGCGGGCGAAGGCGAGGAGTTCCTCGAGGTCGTCGCGCATCAGCGGCTCGCCCCCGGTGAAGTCGAGCGTGTCGGTCGAGCGGGCGAGGATGGCGATCAGGCGCTTCGCGTCCGCGGTGCTCAGCTCCTGGGCCGGGTCCACCTTGAACGGCCGGCCCGATCCGTCCGAGCAGTAGACGCAGCGGAGGGTGCACCGGTGCGTCAGGTAGTAGGACGCCAGGAGCGGACGGACCGGCTCTCGCCCGAGCGCGAGCGAAACGAGATTGCGCACGTAGTTCGTCGTGAACCCCATCAGTCGTCCTCCTTCGAAGAGGTCAGAGGCCGGGCCGGGACGCCGCCGACCGTTACACCCTCCGGGACGTCCCGGTTCACGAAGCTGTTGAAGCCGACGGTTGCACCGGCGCCGATGGTGACCCCGGAGCGCACGGTGGCGAATCCCCCCACGACCGCTCCCTTCCGGACCCGGACCCGTCCGAGACGGTAACTCTTCGCGGTGATCTCGTGCGTGAACAGCCTGCACCCGTAACCGAGGATACAGCCGTTTTCCAGTGTGATCAACTCCGGGTGGAACGCGTCGATCACCACGCCCGGACTGATGTAGACGCCCGGACCGATCTTCATGCCCAGCCTCCGGTAGAAGAAGACCTTGGGCGATGAGACCGGAAGTTTGTTGATCAGCAGGACCGCCGCCGACTTCAGGTTCTGACGAATCCTTGAGTAGACCGTCGGCCACAGCACGTGGCGTGGGGCAAATCCCTCGCGTCTCGGCATGACCAGCACCGACGCGGCGCCGTCGCGCAACCATTCGCGGACCTGACGACGGTCATCCGACAACTGCTGTGCGTCTTGGGGGTTCCGTCGCATAGAACCTCTCGTCCTTCATCCGGTAGAAGAGGTTGTAGGTGCACGCCGGGACCAGTCGTCCGGGCTCCGTCGGCACGAGGTCGGGACAGAGCATCGCGCGGCTCGCGTCGAAGTTGTCCTCGTCCATGTGTGCGTGGACGTAGACCGTGCGGACGGCGGACTCGGCCTTCCGCTGGCAGTCGAAATCGGTCAACGGCCGGGCGGTCGGGTAGAGCTCCTCGACCAGTCGGCGGAACACCCGGAGATGAGCGTCTTCGCCGCGGGCGTACAGGGAATCGATCGCCTCGCGGAAGAAACCATCCTGGGCGGCCGGGCGCAGGAGGTAGGAATCCGTCAGCATCGGCGCGATCCGTTCCCGTTCCGCGAAGCGCAGGAACGGCAGGAAGCTCCCGCCGCTCCTGAGCATGTAGCAGACGGCGTAGCAGAGCGGGTGTGCGGACGGGCGGGGCATGAAATCCCCCGGCTCGAGCGCGTGATCCGACTGCTCGCATATGATCCGCGTCGCTTCGTCCACCGGGAGGTGAGCCCGCGGGCCGAAGCACCCTCCTCCCTGCCCGGTGTAGGTCATGGTCTGGACGGTCAGACTGAGGACAAGGTCGTTCCCGCGCATCATCTCGAAGAGCGGCTTGATGGCGTCCTCGTTCAGCCCGCGGATCATCACGTTGAGCATCGTCATCCGGACGCCCGCCCGCGTGAGATTCTCGATCGCTTTGAGCTTCGCCCGGACGACGTCCCGCCCGTGAATCCGCCGACTCGCCTCCGGATCGAACGTGTTGAAGGAGAGGATGACACAGACGTCGAGATCGGCGAGTCGCCTCGAGAGGTCGTAATCCTCCGCCAGGCGCAGGCCGTTGGTGTTCATGGTGATCCGTCCGATCTGGGGCCGGCGGCAGCAGGCGAGGATGTCCATCAGCTCGGGATGCAGTGTGGGCTCGCCGCCGGTGATGTTGATCAGGTCGACCGGTCCCGACGATTCCACGATCCAGTCCACGGTTCTCCGCATCTCATCGAGCGGCATGTGATAGATTCGGTCCGGGCGGTTGTAGGTGAAGCAGATGGGACAGTGGAGGTTGCACGCATTGGTGATGGAGAGGACCGGGAGCTGGCAGGGACTGGCATGCCACGTGCACGGTCCACAGTCCCGCGGACAGCCGTTCACGGGAGGCTTCGAATGCGCCAGCGGCGAAGTGTCCGGCAGTTCCCTCAGGAGCTCGCGCAGATACCAGTCCTTGTCCGCCGCGATGAGAGCCGGCTGATTCTCGCACGTCTCGCAGAGGCTCTCCTGCCAGACCTTGTTCTGGCGGAAGAAGACGCGGGCGGGGACGATCCTGCGGCAGGTCCGGCACATCCCGCGGACCGTCGTGAAGTAGGTGTAGTCCCGGTCCTTCAGCCGTGCCACAGGGCTATCCCTCCCCCGGGCGGTGGATTTCCGAAAAAAGCACCCTCAGGTCTTCGGGGTTGTAATACTCCTCCAGCGGCGTGGGCGCGGCAAGGCAGGACCGGCCTTCCACGATCCGCCGCCCGTCCACGCTTGCCGTCCCGTCAAAAAGCACCCCGTCGTCACGATAGCTTCGCACCACCGCCTCCATGACCATGTGCTCGCCGGGGCGGAGCGGCTCGAGGAACGTCACTTCACCGGTTCGAACGATCAGGCCCATCCGCGTGTAGTCGGACGAGAGAATCACAAGCCAGTTGCCGAGCTGGAAGAGGCTTTCCATCAGGAGCGACTCCGGCAGATGCTCGTCGTACCCCAGCGGGGAGCGCAGACAGTATTCCTCGAACGAGACCGTCTTGACGCCGCGGATCGAGCGCTTCGGCTCCCAGGACAGAATCCGGTCCACCATCCGGAACTTCATCAGATTCCCCCGTCGACGCAGATGACCTGGGCGTTGATGTAGCTGCTTCGGTCGCTGGCGAGAAACGCGACGAGTTCGGCGACCTCCTCCGGCGTGCCGGGACGTCCCTGCGTGCAGTATCGGCAGTACTCCTCCCGCTGCTTCTCGGGGATGTTCGCGCTCACGCCGGCGGTGAGCATCCCCGGCACTACGGCGTTCACCCGGATGTTGTACCGGGCCAGTTCCTTGGCCAGCGACAGCGTGAACCCGACGACTGCGCTCTTCGCCGTTGCGTAGTGCACGGGCACCTCGAGCAGTCGCATGCCCGCCAGGGATCCCATGTTGACGACGTTGCCGCTCCTGCGGCGGATCATCCCGCGGACGAACGCCTTGGTCACCAGGAACATGCCTTTGACGTTGACGTTCATCATGCGGTCCCAGTCCTTCTCCTCGATGAGTGCGAAGGGCATGACCTGGGCGAGTCCGGCGTTGTTGACGAGGACGTTGACCGGGCCGAGGTCCTGCTCGATTTTCGCGGCGAGCGCCGTCGAGGCGGCTCCGTCCAGCACGTCCAGCGGGTACGAGCGGACGACGGCTTTCCGTCCGGCTAGTTCCTCGTCCAGTTCCCGGGCTCTGTCCGGCCGGCTGTGAAAGGAGTAGGCGACGCGGCAGCCCTCGCGTGCAAGGACCCGGACGATCGCTCCTCCCACCGCCCCGGTGCCGCCCGTCACGAAAGCGACCTTCCCGTCAAGCACGGACTTCCTCCTTGGGTGTTTCCGCGAGTTTGCGCTGGATGAGGTGCACGAACACGGCGACGTTGAGCACCGAGGGGACGTCGACCTTCTTGAGTCCGGGGCGGAAGAGCGCCGGGTCCACTTCGGGCAGCGCCTTCTTCAGTTCCTCCAGCGATTCCGGCGTGAGGCAGTCGTCCCGCTCATACTCCGCCCCGCCGAGACGCTCCCGCGCCCCCTTTTCGAACTCCTCGGGGCCGATCGTCACCCCGAAGTTCTCCTCGATGAGAAAGCTCAGGTCCAGGAGGTCGATGGACTCCGCACCCAGGTCCCGCATGAGGTAGCTCCCCAGGGTGATCTCGTGCGGCTTTGCGCCGGTCACCTGCCGGACCAGGGGCATTAGCTTTGCGAAGGTTTCCTGTTCGTTCATGGTCTCACCTGTATTCCAGAACCTGTTGAAGTGGTTTTCTCGGCGGAGAGGTCCCGACGGGTCGGGACGGATATCCCACGGCAATCACGCAGGTCGGCTCGAACCCCTGTGGGAGGTCGGGGAGATCGGTCCACGGCTCCGGGGCGAGGAGCGGGGCGGTCATCACGCAGGCCCCGAGTCCGAGCGAGTGCGCGGCCAGGAGCATGTTCTCGACCGCCATCGCCGTGCTGAGCGCCTCGCCCGAGACCAGTTCCGGCAGGTTCTCTCCCGCTAGGACCTCGCTTGCGACGGCCGCCGGACGCTTGTGCATGGCCAGAATGACGCAGGGCGCGTCGGCGAACAGCGTCGCATAGTGGATCATCTGCTCCACCTCGGAAGCAGGGACCCTCGGCGACGGGCGGAGCCGCTCGGACAGACGTGACCGGATTTCGCCGGCAAGCCGCCGCAGCCGGCCGCGATCTTCGAAGACCAGGAACTTCCATCCCTGCCGGTTGTGGTTGGACGGCGCCCATCGCGCCGCCTCGATGAGCCGCTCGACGTCCGTCCGCTCCACCCGGCGATCGGCGAACTCACGGACCGACCGTCGTGTTCGCACCAGTTCCAGGAGCATCGGGTAATCCATCACGTGAATCTCCCGAAGAGGAGGGTGGCATTCTGTCCGCCGAAACCGAAGGAATTGGAAAGCACGGTCCTGCCGGTGAACTCGCGCGCGCCTTCGGCTACGTAGTCCAGGTCGCACTGCGGATCGGGACAGCGGAGGTTGATCGTGGGCGGAACGGCGCGCCGCTGAACCGTCAGGACCGCGGTCACTCCCTCCACCGCCCCGCTCGCCGCGATCATGTGTCCCGTCATCGACTTGACCGCGTGGACGGGGATCTCGCGTGAGCGGCGGCCGAGCACCTCTTTGATGGCGGCCGTCTCCACCACGTCGTTCTTCGGCGTTCCCGTGCCGTGGGCATTGACGCAGTCGACCTGCGCCGGTTCGAGTCGAGCGTCGGCGAGGGCTGCGGTCATGCTCAGCCGGGCGCCGTCCCCGCCCGGCTCCGGGTCCGAGACACGGTACGCATCCATCGAAGCGCCGTAGCCCAGCACTTCAGCATAGACGTTCGCCCCGCGACGTCGGGCGTGGTCCAGCGTCTCCAGCACCAACGCCCCCGCCCCCTCCCCAAGCACCGTTCCCTTCCTCCCCGCGTCAAACGGGCGACACGCGCGCTCGGGCGTGTCGTTCTCGTTCGAAAGCACCCTCAGGAGACCGAACCCGCCCAGCCCGAGAGGATTGAGCATGCTGTCCGCGGCGCCGACGAGGGCGACCTCGCCAGATCCCTCCCGCAGAAGGTGAAACGCATCCCCGATGACCTGTGCCCCGGCCGCGCACGCCGAGCAGTTGATCCAGCGTCCGCCTCGCAGGCCGAAGCGTCGCCCCAGGATGTCGGCGATCCGGTCGAGCGGCGTCTGCAGAAGCCGGCCGTCACCGTTCTTCAGCACGGCCTCCGCAAGGGCCTTGGCAATGTCCGGCGCACCGGCATAGGGCGTGATGTCGTCCAGGCAGAACATCTCCAGGCCCACGCCGACGTGGAGCGAAGCCGTCCGCAGGTCGCGTTCGTCCAGGCCGGCATCACGGATCGCTTCGTCCATCGCCGCTAGGCCCAGCGGGATTTTCCGGTCGCGCTCTTCCGCCGCCTCGGGGAAATGACGGAACAGACTCGCGGTGTCCATGTCTCTCACCTCGCCGCCGATGCGGACCGAAAGTGCCGAGGCGTCGAAGAGAGTGATGGGACCGATGCCCGACCGCCCCGCGAGAAGGTTGCGCCAGAACGTCTCCTTCCCGCTCCCGACGGGACTGGTGACCCCCAGGCCTGTAACAACCACGCGGTTCGCTATGTCAAGAGACGCGCGGACCTCGAAGACTCGGTTCATGCCTTCTCCAGCGCGAACGATGCGATCTCGCTGCCGTGACCGAAACAGTTCGCCCAGGCCCGGCCGGGTCGGGCAGTCATTCTTGCGTGCCCCCCCTCGGGGACAGGCAGGAAGGAACTCCGCCGAAGCGGCGTCGATCCTCTCGCGAAGGCGGATGCCTGTCCCACCAGGGCCGCCGCTAGTCCCACCTGCACCGCCGCAGCCGCCGCAAAGAGATTGCCCAGATGCTTCTTGGGCCGGGTCACCATGTCGGGCGGGACATCGAGTTCGGCGAGTGCCCGCTGCTCGCACGCATCCGCTCGGGCGTCGCCATCCGCTGCGGCCATGACGGCGTCGGGCCTGTCAGGCCCCAGAGCCCTCATCACGTCGCGGAAGGCGTCCGCTCGGTCGTCATCACCCGTCGTCAGCACCTGCCAGCCAGCCACCGAAGCGTAAATCTTTGTCCCTCTCCTCCGGGCGTGCTCGATCTCCTCCAGGACAAGGAATGCCGCCCCTTCGCCGGGTATGGTTCCGCCGGAGTCCTCGCGCCAGGACCGGAAGACCCCGTGCTGCTCGAGGGAAATAAAGGCGATCGCGTGCGTCTTGAAGTCACATCCGCCGACGACGGCACAGGACACGCGACCACTGCGAACCGCCTGAAGCCCCGCGACGAGGGCACGGACGCCCTGTCCCTCCCACGGGGTGTAGACGGCGTTCGGTCCCCGGATGCCCTCGAAGATGGAGACGAAACAGATGGGCATGTTGGCGAGGGTCTTGAAGGAGAGCACGGGTCTCACCCGCTTCAGTGCCTCGCGTCCGAATCGTCCGAGGTCGAGCCGACCGTCGCTGGCGGCGGAGTTCCTGACGAGACTGGTGATGTCCGCGATTGGCACGCCGGCAAACCCGGTTGCCCCGTATAGTGCCACATCCTCGGCGGGATAGTCGCTCCCGACGCGGAGCCCCGCGTCCTGGAGAGACAGCCTCGCGGCCGCCGCCGCAAGCTGCGCGTCACGGTTCATCAGCCGGAGCGTCTTGTTCTCGGGGAAATAGCGGTTGGCGTCGAAATCACGGATCTCCGTGCAGACGGGGCAATCGAAAGGCGAGGCGTCGAACGTCGACGGGGCCGAGGCCGCCGATTCCCCGGCGGCAATCCTTGCTAGGATCTCCCCCGGCTCCGAGCCCAGAGGGGTCACCATTCCGATCCCCGTTATGGCCACACGGTGACTCACGCATCCCCCCTCAGCGTGCCATCCAGATCTTCAGCAGCTCCCGCCGCTTTTGGTCCAGCAGCGGATCGTCGATGTACTTGAACGCAAACACCATCGAAGTGGTCACGACGGGTGTGCCGTCCAGCAAGGCCTCGACGGACGCCCTGCCCCCGGCCTCGGTGACGGACATGACCTCCGCCCGGTAGCTCAGCGTGTCGCCCGGACGAACGAGCCGGCGGAACTTCGTCCGCTCCAGCACCGTCAGCACCGCCTTCGCGTCTTTCCCGCTCTTCTCCTTGAGACTGGCTTCGAGCAGCAGGCCCGAGAGCTGCGCCATTCCCTCGATGATCAGCACCCCGGGCATGACCGGCCGGCGCGGGAAGTGGTCGTCAAAGAAGTCCTCGCTCAGGGCCACGTTCTTGGTGGCCTCCGCCGCACGCCCCACCTCCCACCGGGTGATCCTGTCGATCAGGAAGAACCGCATGTTGTCCTCGCTCGTTCAGGCAGACCGTGCTCGTTCGGTTCCCTTCGTGCTTACCGCGCTTTCCGCTCCCCGCTCTCGACCTCCTCGAGCAGCAGTGCGGTCAGGCTGTCCAGTTCCGATGGGTCGGTCGTGATGACGTGAGGCCGGGCCCAGAGTTTTTCCCCGGGACGGATTCCGCGGTGGCGTCGGCACAACGCGGCGCCGGCGGATTCGATGCGGCGGACCACCAGCTGCGGGGAATGATTGGGCCAGACCTTGACGACGAGCACGACGTGCGTCGGCTCGACCTTCACGTCCACGAGCTGCCAGCCGCGCTCGACCGCCTCTTTCTCCAACGCGTGCGTCATGTCCTCTTTCCTCGCGCCGGAGAAAAGCGGCAGGCGGTCGCGCGTGACCAGGGCCAGTCCGTACACGACGTGATGGAAAACCCCCTCGTCCGTCCGCGCCATCTCGTGCAGTCTTCGCTTCAAGCGGCTGAAAAGGGACGGAGAATGAAGGATCCGGATCGACCGGGCCTTGTCGGAGTCCTTCGAAATGTACCCCTTCTTTTCTATCGCCATCAGGTGGCCCCGGACCGCACTGACGTTGGAGAGACCAATGGCCTGTCCGATCTCCCGCAGCGTGGGGGGGAAACCGTGCTCGCGCGAGTGACGCTCCAGGGCCTCGAGCACGTTGCGCTGCCGCTCGGTCAAAGGCTCCATGCCCATAGTGCTCCTATTTATAGTATCTTTGCGTATAGTATACGCAGGAGCACCTAACGTGTCAAGCAAAAAAGCGCAGTTTTCGCCCCCGCCGGGTGCTTTCGCCGGGGTCGCCACCCTCCGGGGAGCCCCCCTGCCCCAGGGGCCGTCCGCCCGGATAGCGCCCGGGGATGCGTCGTCCTCCCGCGAGACGCTTCCGCTGCTGACCGTTCTTGTCCTGCACCCAACCTCTTTCACCGATGCCACTTGGGGCGTCTCCTGGCAGTGCCGGATATCATCACAGGGCGGCGCAACGATCTTTACATTCTTGCTCCCGTCGATTCAAGAAAAAGGGACAGGCATTTTACCTGTCCCTTCGTCTGCCACGAGCGGAGAGAGTGGGATTCGAACCCACGGTCCCCGTAAGGGGACACCGGTTTTCGAGACCGGCCCGATCGACCACTCTGGCATCTCTCCGCGATCGGCCGTACTCTAACACAGGCAACCTGCGCAGTCAAGCGCCGCCTTGCCAGGAAGTTAACCCTTCGACTCCCCGGCCCAAGCGCCGAATCCCCGGTCGGTCGCGGCGGACCGGATCGCGCTCTACTTGGCCGGCGCCTCAACCCACGTCGGGTAGGAATCCACCAACTGGAAGAACTCCTTCATGAACTTGTAGCGGTTTCCCCAGGTGGTGTACATCATCCCGTCGATGCCGCTCACCCCGGCGGAGACCTTGAACCACGTTCCCAGGTTCTTCTTGACGCCCTCGGACGTCCCTTGGTCGTAGTAGCCGCAGAGCACCTGGTGGCAGCCGAGACTGCTGAAGAACTGCACGTCTTCCAGCTTGTTGGCGTACCAGTTCATGATGACCATGTCGCGCGGGATGCCTTCCCAGGACTTGTCGTAGTTCCCATTGACCATCCAGTAGTTGTCGCCGGATCGACCGTTGTGGTACGGTGCATACATGTCCGACCACGTGTAGACGGTCGCCTGGGGGGCGTGCTTCTTGATGATGTTGTAGGCGGCCGTGGTGTGCCGGGCGAGGATCTGACCCGGGGTGAGGTTCTCTCCCTTGGGCTGGGGCTCCCAGCAGCCGAGGCGGATCTCGTCGTAGCCGGACATGAAGTAGCCGCTCGAGGGCCAGACCTCGACCAGCCGCGTCATGACTTGGTCCCAGATCTCCAGCACCTTCGGGTCCTGCATCGTCACGACGTGCTGGTCGGCGTCGATCTGGTAGCCGTGGTAGAAGGACACCCGCAGTCTCTGCCCGTCCCGGATGCGCGAGTCCGCCGTCCGCTCGATGAGGGGACCCTGGTGGGCGGAGTCCATCTCCCCGGTGTTGGGGAAGTCGGCGATGAACGGATCGACCACGGGCTTGAAGTCCTTGCCCTCGACGTAGATCGTGTTGCCGTCGTCGCTCGTGACGGTGAGGGGCGCGGTGTCCCGACGGAGGACGTTCAGGAGGCCCGCCGGGACGATCTCGACGTCATCCACCCACAGCGTGCCCGCCCGTCCCCACTTGGCGCCGATCTCGATCTCGACTTCCTTGTTGTCCAGCGTGTTGAACGGGACGGTGAACTTCACCCACTCCTTCTTCTCGTAGGCCGACTTCGGGACGCCCAGGTTCCAGTAGGTCAGCGCCCGCTTGCCGCTTCTGGCCGTCACCGCCAACGCCCCGTGGTTGACGGCAAACCCGTCCGTCCTGAGCCACATCGACAGGTTGTAATATTGAAACGGCTTGACCTCGATCTTCTGCGTCGCCAGGCCGGAGGAGGCCCCCTTGACCCCGCTATTGACCATGTTGCCGAAGCGCAGCGACGCCTTGCCCCGGTGCACGACGACGGTGTCCACGAACGTGGTCACGCCCGGAAACTTCTGTCCGCCCCATTGCGTGAACGTGTTGTCCTTGAAGTCCTCGAAACCCGGATCGAGAACCGTCGGCACGGCCGCCGGGTCCGGCTCGGCCTTGGCGCCCTTCACGACGAAGGGCATGTCCCTGACCGGAATCCCGGCCATCAGGTTGCCGTCGTACCCCAGCGTGCTGCCGCCGTAACCGAGCGGGAAGACCATCGGCACGATCTCCAGCTTCAACTCCTTAGCGGCGGCGCGGACCTTCTCGACCCGCTTGAGATAGTCCGGATTCTTCAGTGCCTCGAGTCTGCCCGTGCCCCATTCCGCCAGGGCGATGTGGGTGCAGCCGGCCTCCTTCGACTGCTTCAAGAGGTCGATCAGCGTGTCGGTGTTCTCGTCCTTGTTGAGCGCGGTGCGGATGTAGTTCCACTTCTGCGGCCACTTGGGATTGGTCGGTTCTGCGGCGTGACCCATCGTCGCAGCCGCCACCAGAGCGAGGGCCAGAACCCACGTTCTTCCGTGCATCGGAGTCTCCTTTCCTCAAACCTATCGGGCTTCCGGGTGTCATGCCGTGATGAGGATCGTGTCAATCTGGGGATTCCGCGGCCGCCTTTGGCAGCTTGTCCTCAACGATTGCCCGCACGAGACAAAACTCCAGGTCGTAGACCTTCTGAAGGAGCGCATCGGGGACCACGTCTCCGGTCGCACCCATGCTCGTGTCGACGAACCGTGAACCGAACCCCACCACCGTGACCGTCCCCTTTCCATAGCGGACGCTCGCCGCCACGGGCTTGCCGTTGACAGTGACGAGCGGCTGTCCGCCCGTGACTTCGCATGCCGACGTGACCGGCGTCGTCGGCCAGCCTTCGGGCGTATGGAGAGGACCGCTCAGGTTCGAGGAACGGTTCACGACGAGCTCAAACGGCCACAACAGGCTGTTGGCGGTTGACGTCGTGTTCCCCGGCGAGTCAATGATTAGCACCTTGCCCCCTTCCGCCACGTAGCGCGTCAGGCGCGTGCGGAACTCGCTGCTTACCGTCTGATTGGGGTGAAGGAAGACCACCAGGTCCCCCTGGAGTGCCTCCTTCCCGCTCTGTCGTGACGTGAAGTACCCCAGCCGGAGTATCCACCGCTCGAACACGCCGAACCCGTCCGCGACCCCGGCGATGAAACCGCTCTTCGAAAGTGGCGAATTGCACACCGTGCGGTCGATCATCACCCGCACCATCGGGCGGACCGGCTTGGGCAAGGGCATCTGCGCCATGTGCGCCGCCTGCACTCCCCACACCGCCACAGTCCACCCCAGCATCCCGGCTGCAACCATCACTACCCACCACCCGGTGCGGCCTCGTCCCAGGAAGAGTGCTCCGCCGAGGGCAGCCAACCCCGCCAGGGCCAGCCAAGGCCGCGCCTCCACGTTCACGTTCCGGTGGTTCAGCCATTCCAGCATTCCCAGCATCAGTTCGGCCTTCCCCGGCTCAAACGTCGAGAAGTTGGAGAACTGCGTGGAGTCCGTGAAAGCCAGCACCCGTCCGGCACCATGCCGCGTGGACCACAACTGAACAAACGCCCCGTAGCGCATCTGTGGCCGGTCTTCCGCCTGTGGATAGAAGTTGCTCGCGTGATAGTCGGCGCCCAGACTCTTCAGGCCCGTCCCGAGGATCACCGTGTGCCCCCGACTCATCCCCGGGTCGATCGAACAGGAGATCGCAAAGTCCAGCGGGGGCATGTGCTCGAGTGCCGGGTGGGGCACCATCGGCGGACGGTAATGCTGCTCAAACACCGAGTCGATCCCGAACAGGCAGTCATAGCGGTACTCAAACCCGAAGTCGTGAGCGACCTGGTTGAGGTATGTCCCGGTCTTGAAAACGTTCGTATGCTCGCCGATCATCAAGAGTCCCCCGCCTCGTTCCACGAAGCGTCGGATCGCCTCCACCTCCTCCGCCGTGTAGGGCGAGGTCGGGACTTTGGCCACCAGCACGTCGCAGTTGTCCAGGACCTCGGCGTCCATTGCCTTGGTCAGCTTCGACACGTCGTAATAGCGGCCGGCGTAGTCCCAGATGCAGTAGTAGTTATATCCTGACAGGTGACCGTACCACTTGGTGTCAAATGCCCTGTCGCTTGGCTCCCACTTCGAGTGGTATTCATCGACGACGACCCGTCCGCCCTTGGGCTCGCCTACCGGGTCATAGAATATCGCGGCGCTCAGGAGCGCCGCCGCGCACCCCGCCAGGACCGCGGTCACCGCGTTTCCCCACCTCCCGCGAAGCGGGACCGACTGTGGACCACGCTCGCCGGGCTCATCGCCCCGCACCAAGGCGGGGACAAATCTCCATGCCAGGAGCACCGGCGCCGACAGGAGCACACACAAGAGCCACGGGTTCCAGAACTGGCTCGTGGCCGTCAGTGGCGCGTCATAATCCGTTCGCAGCACCCGGTGGAGGTAGATCGACATCACGATCCCTGCTCGCGCCGGCAGCCACACGATCATCGGAATAACCAGCCCGCCGACCGACCGTGCCAAACCGGACAGTCGCTTGCCCCGGCCGGATGCACGGGGCGCGCGCAGCACCACAAGCACCAATCCCCCGATCAGGAAGCACAGCGTCGCCGGGTCGATCAGGAGCTCCCAGGTCGCCCCCACGGGGTGCACCTGTCGCATGGAATGGAGAACGACGTTCGACCCGTCTACCGCCGCGGTGATTCCCAGGAAGAGCGGCACCCAGCCCACCAGCTGTACGAGCGGCCAGGGCAGCTCGTGCGATCGCGCGGTGACAGTTTCATATCCGGCCAGGCCCAGCCACTGCATCAGAAGGACCGCACCCGCCGTCGCCGCCGCACCGCCGATGAGTCCGGGCCACCGACGTGGAATCCGCACGGCCGTCAGCGCCAGTCCCGTGACCAACAGCAGCGGTATGACGCGCCACGGCCAGGACATGACGAAGAACGCCGGAACCATCAGCACCGTCGCAGTGAACGACCATGCCCGCGCGGGGAGCGGCGGCCGTACGCCCGCCAGCAGCAGCGTCCCCGCCACAACCAGCACCACCCACACCGCCCAATTGGCGTGGTAGTAGTAGTTCAGGCCGAACAGCCACGAGCCTGCCAGCAGGGCGATACCCGTCCACGCTCGAATCAAGGCTCTGTCCCCTCGTCTTTTTCGCCCGGCGCTTCGGTCTCAGTGGGTGGCTTCGGCGGTTCCGGCTTCGATGGGGTCCACTTCGGCCGGCCGGTCAGGTTCGGTATGAACCACCGCCAGAAATCCGCGTTCTCACGCATCCCCTCGAACGGGGCTCCGTTCTCATGCTCGAGGTTCTTGTTCATGGCGAAGCAGGTGTCACCGATGACCGCCACTTTCCCCCGCCCCACCTGTCGAACCATGATCAGCGGGAGGTCCCCCGGACCATACGCGATCACCTGTGCCTGCGGGTCCTCACAGCGTATCGGCCAGGCCGCGTGGAACCTCACGTACGCCGTGTAGTCCTCCTTCCTCAGGAACGGCACCTTGAAGTATCCCATCGGCAGCGGCTCCCGGGTCAGGGGCACGTCGCTCGGCCGACCTGCCGTGAAGCCGAACTCCGACAGCAGCCGTCTGCTCGGCCTGCTGGTGTCATACCCGACCGTGCAGATGAAAACGCCGCCGTTTTCCACGAACTCGTGGAGCGCCCGTCGCTCCCTGGGCGAAAAGCTCCGCCCCGGCGCTATCGACACCAGCACCGCCGCTCGCTCCAGACGCTCCGACGTCAACTCCGGAAGCATCAGCGTCAGATACCCGTTCCGCATGAACGTCATCACCAGTCCCATCGTCCCGTCCTCACGCCAGGACTCCTCACTGTACGCTTCGAGGTGCGTGGAATCGATATATGCAAGGTTGTTCGGCGACTTCCCCCGCCCGTCCGGGAGCACGGTCGAAAGGCGCTGAGTGACCGCGGTGCACGTCCAGATCGAGAGTCCCAAGACTGCGGCGGCAAGCAGGGTTCTCCACATCGTCGGATGCAGCAGGAGAACCGCCGCGAGGAAGACCGCCGCGGTGATCCCCACTAGCTCACGCCACGTCGTCCGCCACCCCGTCCCGCCCGACAGCAGATACGCCAGGAGTCTCGACGTGAAGACGTGCGCCCCCACGGTGATCCCGTTGGTGAACGAAGAGGTGTCGCCGAAAGCGATCACTTTTCCCTTTCCCATCGGCTGCTCGGCCGCCAGCACCAGGTCTCCGAGTCTTTCCCCCGGGTCGAGCCGGTGGTTTCCCATCATGGCCGCGCCGGTCCCCGGGTCTCCGGAGTCCGCCCATCCCCAGCGGCCCACGAGGATCGGTCGTGCCGGCCAGCGTGCGTCCACCGACGCGCCGATGACCACGCCGAACTGGTTCCGGTCGTCGGTGATGCCCAGCGTCGTCGGGTGCGACAGTGCATCGTACGATTGCAGCCACCCGCCGATTTCGAACATGGCCGAATCGAACCGCACTTGCATGGCACTTCCCTTGAGCACGTCGTTGAACCGGCTCCCCCCCTCTTTCTCCCGCACCGTGTGCTCTCCGAGGACCAGAAGCCCCCCGCCTCTTTCCACGAAGTCGTGAATCCGCTTGAGTTGCCCGTCGGCCCACGGCTTGCTCGGATAGATGAGGATCAGTCCGTCCGCGTCCTGGAGGTCGGCCTCCGACAGCTCCGGCGATACGAGACATCGTCCGCCCAGACTCTCGACATAGGCAGGGAGCATCCCGTACATCCCGATGGAAAGCCGGCCGTATTCCCCGTACACGGGTTTCAGCCAGTTCAGGAAGCCCTTCTCGTAAACCACCAGCTTTTTCCCCGCAAGCGACTGCGGGTGGAGAGACAGCATGGTCACCGCCGGGACCGCCGCGGCTAGCGCTATCGCCGCAACCAAGAGAGCCGGCCGCGCGCGTCCCCGAGGCCGGGGGCTCTCCGCCGCCCACGGTGACCAAGGCGACCAGCGGAGCATGGCGGATGCAATGAGGAGCTGGACGACCGCGCCCAGCACCGGAAGGTTCCACGGCAGGAACGAACGGGCCGCCCCCGCCCACGTCCAACCCGCATTCGCCGCAGGCTCCGGGATCACCCCCAGCAGCTTCGGCGTCATGCTCAGCAGCAGGAGGTAGACCAACTGACCGAGGACGATCGCGCCGGCCGCACAAATCCCCCGCTTCAGCCGGGGCTTCGGCGTGCACGGGAGCCAGACCATGTAAAACGCCGCCATCAGCACCAGAAAGTCCATGCCTGCGAACGTGGCGCCTACGCGGAGCGCTTGCCCGCTCGTCAACCCGGCCAGCCGGCCGATGGCCCCGCCGAGCGCGTCGAAGGCTGCCCAGACCGCTCCAACGGAGAGGTACATGACCCGGTAAACCGCAAACAGCGTTACGGCGACTGTTGAGAGGATGAGGGGTCTGCATGCGGGTTCGGATTGGCTCGCGGCGATGAGCGACAAACCTGCCGCGACGGCCAGGACGTTCAACACCGACGAGTTGAACGTCGTCGTCGCGACGGTCAGCGCGGCCGCTAGCAAAAGCAACGCCGCGCCGACCCAGCCGGGTCTGCGCGTCGACCAAGAGGCACTGATGACGGTCCCCAGCGCGACCCAGGTGAGCACGTGCCGCAGCGGATGGGACAAAAGCCCGGTCGAGCCCGCCGCCAGCCATCCCGCGGCAAGTCCCGCTAGTGCCGCCGCCACGGACGATGCCGCAGGCGCCTGTGCAGCGGAATAACGCTCGTCGGTATGAGGATTCACCCTCGGTTCCTCGTTTTCGGCCCGGCTGCCAAGATATCGCCGACGACGGGGATAATCAACATAAAGAAGGGGCGGTTATGGGGGATAACCGCCCCTTCACACCTAGAACTGCTCAAACCCGGCCTGGTTTGTGCAGAAGCCCAAGCCGTTCAACTCACTTCACACCGTGTCCACCCGCCCCTGAGCAGTCCGGACAGGATGTCTCGTCCGCCGGACACTTCGTAGACTCCGGCGGGCACTCGGTGACCGTCGCTGGACACTGGGTGGCAACCGCCGGACAGGTGGTCGCCCCTGCCGGACATTCCGTCAGCGTCACCGGACACTGAGTGGCAATAGCCGGACACGTGGTCTCTACGGTCAGACACTCCGTCGGCGTCGCTGGACACGTGGTCGGGTTCACCGGACACTGCGTCGGCACCGTCGCCGGACACTTCGTGGCCTCTGCCGGACACTGGGTGTCAACAGGCGGGCACTTGGTGTCAGCGGGTGGACAAGCCGTCTCGGCCGTCGGACATTTCGTCTCGGCTACGGGACAAACGGTGTCGGTCACCGGGCACTGAGTGTCGGTAGGCGGACACTTGGTCTCCGCCGTCGGACACAAGGTCTCCACTGCCGGCGGACACTTCGTGGCCTCTGCCGGGCACTGAGTGTCAACAGGCGGGCACTTGGTCTCAGCGGGCGGACAAGCCGTCTCGGCCGTCGGACATTTCGTCTCGGCTACCGGACAAACCGTATCGCTCACCGGGCACTTCGTGTCAGCGGGCGGACAAGCCGTCTCTGTCGCCGGGCACTTCGTGTCAGCGGGCGGACAAGCCGTCTCCGTCACCGGGCACTTGGTGTCAGCGGGCGGACAAGCCGTCTCTGTCGGCGGGCAGTGTGTCTCGACCTTCGGGCACTTGGTCGTGGAGAAAGGACACAGTGTCTCCACGGTCGGGCAGACAGTATCGATTGGCTTGCAGGTCGTCAGCGTCGGCCGACACACGGTAGCAACCGCCGGACAGTACGTCTGATACGGCGGGCACTTCGTCCACGCCGGCGGACAACTGGTCTCCGCAGCGGGACACCGTGTCTTATATGTCGGACACGCCGTGCTCACCGGCGGACACTTGGTCTCCGCCACGGGACACTTCGTCCACGCGGGCGGACACTTGGTCTCCGCCGATGGACACACGGTGTCCACCGTCTTGCACTTCGTGACGACCGCCGGACACTTGGTCTCGGCTGTCGGGCACTTGGTCTCCGCCACAGGACACGTCGTCCGCGTCGGCGGACACTTGGTCTCCGCTGTCGGGCACTTGGTCTCCGCCGCAGGACACGTCGTCCGCGCCGGCGGACACTTGGTCTCCACCGATGGACACACGGTCTCGACGGTCTTGCAGTTGGTCACCAGCGCCGGACACTTGGTCTCGGCTGTCGGACAGCGCGTCTCATATGCCGGACACGCCGTGCTCACAGTTGGGCACTTGGTCTCCGCCACAGGACACTTCGACCACGCCGGCGGACACTTGGTCTCCACCGGCGGACACACGGTCTCGACGGGCTTGCACTTCGTCACGGCCGCCGGACAGCTGGTCTCCACCGCGGGACAGCGCGTCTCATGTGTCGGGCACGCCGTGCTCACAGACGGGCACTTGGTCTCCGCCACAGGACACTTCGACCACGCCGGCGGACACTTGGTCTGCACCGGCGGACACACCGTCTCCACCGTCTTGCACTTCGTCACGGCCGCCGGACACTTGGTCTCGACCACCGGGCAGTACGTCGCCACCGTCGGGCGGACCGTCACGTAGCGGTTGCTGCTGTCACTACCACAGGACGGTGTCAAGGCGGCGTTGGGCGTCTCAGCCGATAGTAATGTCGGCAAGACCGCCCAGACAAGCGCCCCCAAGATGACTGCGCCCAACAAACAACGATAAGAGGCTCCCTCCATAAAACACCTCCTTTCTCAGCATCGCGTCGCCCCCGCGCGAAGCCCGTGGCAGGAGTAAGGTCGGTCTGGACTCCGCCACTTGAACCGACTAGTACCGCAGTTATATTATTCTAGGACGGACTGGTCCCCCGTCAAGACATGTTTTTTTCACAAACTTCGGTCCCGCACGTGGCGAGGTCCCCAATCTGACCACCGCATCCCACCGTGCGTCTCGGTGGGGACCTGAACCATTTGCAATCTTAACTGTTGCCGCTCTCGGTGTTCAGTGCAGGGCCTTCGCGACCGCCGCAGCGGCTTCGTAGAGCTTCTCGGAGGACTCGCTCCAGGCGGGAGAGAGGAGATACCGTCCATTGCCGCTGTCGTAGAATTCGGAGACGTAACGGAGTGTCCTTGTCCGTTCGTTCATGAGCTCGGTGCAGCGGTCGGCCAGGGGTTTTCCAAGCTTTGCGCGCTGCTCGTCGTCGAGGAGGGCGTTCTGGATCAAGACACGGGCCTCGGCCTCCTGGAGGCTTTCGCGCATGAGTTCGAAGCGGACCGTGGAGATAGCTCCCTCGGGTCCGGGGGCCAGAAGCCAAGGGTTGACGCCCCCCAGGTTGAGCGTGCCCCAGTCACTTCCCGGATAGCGCCCGCAGATGGGGTGATCGCCCGCCCTCCCCTTGAGCACGGGCCAGAAGTCCGCGCCCAGCCGCCCGAATCCCCGCACCCCGGGGAAGTCTTTCTTATATTTGATCGCCATGCTTTCCACCCGTGCACCCCATTTCGCCGGGTAGCGCGCCTGTCTGCCGGTCAAGAGCGCCCCCTCCGCACACAGCCGAAGCACGGTCGGCTCCGAGTCCAGTCGCAGACACGGCCCGACCTCGTCCCGCGGAAAGGTCACCACCTGGAAGGGGTTCTTCCACCCGTAAAAGGTCCGTCCGTCCTCCGGGTCCCACAGCACCGAAAACATCCCTCCCACCTGAGCGAGATACCCCACGGGCTGTCCCTCTTTCTGCCACGCCTCCCCGAACGCCTCGCTGTAGAGATGGGAATGAGCGACCCACCGGACGTCAGGCGCCACTTTCTTGAAGTCGTCCACCGTGGCTGTGCCGACGCCTTGAACCACCCCCACCATCAAGGACTCTTCCATCCCCCGTTTCGCCAGGATGGTCCACATGGCGTCCACCACGGGCCTCCAGAATTCCTGGCTCTGGACTGTCCCCCATTCGGGCGCCTTCATGTCGCTGAGTCCACCCGTGGCCGCATCCAGCACGGTGACGAACGTCCCCGGCGGGTCGGGTCTGGTATTCGACGGCCCCCCGTCGCAGACATAGAGACAGACCACCGGGACCTTGCCGAGGTGCTTCACGGCGACGTCCAGGTACTTCTCGACGATGCTGAAGTCGTGCCGATAGGAGCCGTCCGGCTGCTTGACCCACCGGACCATCGTGTGCTCGTTGCCGAAGTGGGTCTTTGTCTTGACCGGGATATAGAGCGTCTTGCTTCCGACCTGTCCGAGCAGTTCGAACGTCCTGTCGAGGAGCTGCCAGTGTTTCTCCGACCACATGGGGACGTTGTACTGGAGGGCCACGGACTCGGGCGACTGGACGATGCCCACGTGTGTGACGAATTCCCGCGGGTCGGGGAGTGTCCAGTCGACGACGTGGAGTCTCATCGGGATCTCGACGGGGTCTCGGCCCTCGACGCGGACGGTGAGCGTTCCCGTGTAGTCTCCCGGTCGGGCGTCTCTCCCGACATGGACCGTGACCCAGACCGGCTGTGTGTTTCCCGGGACCTTTTCCGCCGGATGAGGTGACGCATCCAGCGTGTCGTAGATGTGAAGTCCCTCGATCACCCGTTCACGTCGGGGGTAACGGACCTCCACCGCGGTCTGAGGGATGATGCTGTCCGCCGGGCCGCGGAGTTCCGACGCGGCGGCCCTCAGGTTGGCGATCGGCTCCGTGGAACTCACGACGACCTGTCCGGCGTAGACGCCGTTCCTCGCACCACACAAACGTATCGGCGTCAGGCGTTCGCACGGATCCCCATACTCGTTGGGATTGACCCTGTGGAAGACGGTGTGGCTGCGGACCTGGAGTCCCTTGGGCCGGGAGGCGTTGGACACAATCCCGTCATTGTTTGGAGCCGAGAGTTTTGCGGATTCCAGTGCCAGGCGGTTCCACCAGTACGTCGTGCGGATGCTGCTTTCGGACGCCCCCGCACTCGGCACCGTGGCAAACATGGCTTCCATGCCCGGAGCGCGGTGGATCTCGAGTGCCAGAACGTTGACGCCCTTCCGCAGCATGACCGCGGGGATCTTGAGGTCGAGCGTCCGGCTGCGCTTCTTGTAACCGGCAACCCACACGTCGTAGAGATCCTTCGGGATCCGCCACGAGGCGACGCCGCCCGAACCACGATATCCCCCCTGCTGAATCAGTTTGCCGTCGGGCGAGGCGTAGGTTTCCCTGGGATAGTCCTCGGCCAGGGTGTTCTGGTCCAACTTGCCGGCGGGCAGCGACGCACGGGTCACTTCCTTGCCGTTGAGATAGACGACCACGCCGCCCTGGAAGACCGTGGAGAGCGACAGTTCCCCCACCTTGGCCGGATCGGTCACTTCGAACTTCCCGCGCACGCAGAGAAGTGCGAGACTCCGGTACGAAAACCCGAAAAAAGGACCCATGCGGGGCATCCACGTGCCGTCGTCGAAATCCGGCCCCATCCATCCGTCCGGCGCGAAGGGCGACCCTCGGACCTTTTCCGCTCGACGCAGCCGGTACTTTCCCGGCATCCGATCCTCGTCCTTGAACTCCACGTTTTCCCTGGGATTATATGCGTCGATGCGGATGAGCTCCCCGGAGTCGAGCCGTGCAACGTCGGTCTCGTAGGTCTCGTGGAATCGCCACATGCTGTTCCCGTCCAGGACGACGACCTCGGCGCCGGAGGAGACTCCGGGCAGAACGAGGAGCATGAAGAACGTCAAGGACACGACCGCCTTCTTGAGCGAATGTTTTCGCACAACCATCCCTCTCCCCCTTGTCTTTTCATGCTGAGGAACCGGAGTCGATGTCAAATCGTGTCATTCACTGGATTATCTTGCGGACGGCGAACTCGCGGGGCCGTTCAGATGCCCGCCTTCCGGCACAGCTCTTCCACCCTTCCGACGATGGCATCCTGGATAGCCAGGACGGCTCTTTTTCCCAACTCCGCACTCGCTGTCTCGCGCAGGTCATCCCGCCAGATCCAAGGCCGTTTCTCCGCCGGCCAGTCGGCGTATTCGTCGCCGTAACGGGAAATTCTTTCCTCACCCGGCCGGTGCAGGTCGAGCCGGACGAGATGCGGAAAGAGGTGCATCGCCATGGACGTCTCCCACTTGCCTGCATGGTCGGCGGGCGCCTCTCCGTCCACGAGGACCTCCTCATACTCGGGGCGGGCAAGCACCAGAACCTCGGGATGTTCGGCCGTGAATTCCCCGGCGGCGCTCTTGACCGTGTTGACCTGACACTCGCCGTAGTGTCCGGTGGTGAGCGCCACCACCTTGGCGCCGAGCTTGGCGCACTGGGAGAGCATCCGCTTGAGCAGGTCCTTCACGAAATCAGCCGGGTACGTCATGGTCCCCGAGAACGATCCGAATCCCGGGGCCCCGATCCAGTTCAGAGGCAGCACAACCCCGCCGGTGCGCTCGGCACATCCCAGGACGATCTCGTACATCTTCAGACCGTCCAGGCCGAGGGGCAAGTGTCTTCCGTGCCACTCGATGAGGCCGCAGGGGAGATAGATCAAGGGACGCGCGTTCATCCTATCCTCAAATTCCTCCGGCGTCATCATTTCAATCCGCAATTTCTCCCTCATGGTCTCCTCCGTTCAAGAAACTGGATACTGGATCGTCCCGACTCCGTCGGGACTGACTGGAGACTGGAAAAAAACAGGCGGATGAAACTCGCCTCCAGTTTCCAGTGAGGTCCCGACTTCATCGGGACCGATCTATGCGGTCTCACCTAAGTCTTTTACAGTTTGAGGGAACCGAGGGTGAGACCGCATTCCATAGGGGCTTCGCCCCTATGGCGGCCGGAAACGCTCTTCCTCATCGCATTTTCGGCCGGTCACCCGCTGCGGGAAAGGGCGCTTTCCCCCAGACCCCCAGTGCAAGCGGTCGCATGAACCTGGGACGTACTTTACAAAACTTATGTGCGACCGCTTAGTGTCTCGTCCCGGAAATAACTGTCTTATGTCATCCTGAGCGAAGCGAAGGATCTGGCCCGGGAAGCCCATGGCCGGCCGCATTTTTGGGCGAAAGCCACGCGCTTCACCATCTCGGTGCCAGATTCCTCGCCCCGCGAAAAGACGCGGGGCTCGGAATGACATCGTCAACGTATTTCCGGGACGGGACACTAGTTTCCAGTTTCCAGTCCACTGCTGTCGGCCAGCCGACCTGTGCCCGCCGAGACTACCTTGGCGAGTCGCGAAGTCAAGGCCGATCACGCCACAAAGAACCAAGCCTTCGAGGTGCGCACGGGTCCTGCCGGGCGCCTGCCGACCAGCAGTGCCCGCGTGTAAAGAAGTTCCATCTGCGACTCGCCCAGCGCCCTGAGTGCTCCCGTTCAGAAATCCTTGTAGGGTTGAGAAGTTCCCTCGGGAGCACGTGCTGGGGGGTGGTCGGGGGGCGGCGACGGCCCCCCGGCGGGGTGACAGTGGAGAAACGCGCCCGTGGCGCGTTTCGGAGCACCAGAGGGGCAAAGCCCCTATGGAAGGGCTCCGTTTCGAGAAAAACGAACCCTACAAGAAACTATGAAACGGAGCCCTCAGCATGAGGGCTTTCCTTCGAAGTCGGGTGTTGCAAAACGGAACCCCGAGTGGTATCAGTGGAAGCGGTAGGGTGCAAGGCGCCGACAGGGCGTCGCTGGGATCGGGCGGTGCGTGGCGGAACCACCACGCATCGTGCCGCGACAATTCATATGCCGGAAGGAGCGATACCATGCAGCCGTGGATGAGCATCAGCCGGAACGACCTGAAGATTGAGCGGGCCCAATGTCTTGACGAGGGCAAGGATGTCTCCCCTCTGGAAGCGGAGTTCCAGGCGCTCGATGTCCCGGAAGTGGAGACGGACGCCAAGCTCCAGGCGCGCGCCGGAAAGCTCCTGGACCGAACCCTTCGTTTGCCGGTGTCGCACGACTACCCGTTCCAGGAACCCTCCGAGATCGCTCGGATACGTCGCGGACGGAAGGACCGTCCCAAGCTGCCGCGATCGTCGCTCCGTCGCGATCAACTCCTGGAGAAGGCCCACGGCGCCTGGGTCGGGCGGTGCTGTGGCTGCCTGCTGGGCAAACCGGTGGAGGGCAGAGGGCGCCGCCAGATTGAGGCTTACCTCAGGAGCCAGGACCGGTGGCCGCTGGATTTCTACTTCAGCGGCGCCGCCGATGAGACCGTGCGCAAGGACAACAACTTCCCCGCACCGACCAATCCATGCTACGCCGAGAACATCACCTGCATGCCGGAAGATGATGACACCAACTACACCACGGTGGGCCTGGCCGTCATCGAGCAGAAGGGCTCCGATTTCACTCCCGCCGACGTGGGGGAATTCTGGCTCCGCAATATCCCTATCTACCACGTCTGCACGGCCGAGCGGGTCGCTTATCGAAACCTGGTGAATCGGATTTGCGCGCCCGACGCCCAGGGCGGGGTTTCGGGACGGTTCAGTTCGGCCACCTTCCGCAACCCGTACCGGGAGTGGATTGGGGCCCAGATTCGCGCCGATTTCTTCGGCTACTGCTCGCCCGCTCGACCCGAGCAGGCGGCCGAATTCGCCTGGCGCGACGCCTGCATCAGTCACGTCAAGAACGGCCTCTATGGCGAGATGTGGGCGGCCGCGATGCTGGCCGCCGCATTCGTCTCGGACGATGTGACCACGGTCATTCAGGCCGGCTTGGGCGAGGTGCCCGCGGCGAGCCGCTTCCGCAGGGACATCGAGACCGTCCTGACGTGGCATCGCGACGGCTTATCCTACGAACAGGCCGTCGATGCCATCCATAAGCAGTGGGACGAAGCGTTCAGTCACCACTGGTGTCACACGAATTCCAACGCGCAGATCGTTGCGGCCGCCCTCTTATGGGGCGACAAAGACTACGGTCGCACGGTCTCGGGCGCGGTCATGCCGGGGTTCGACACCGATTGCAACGGAGCGACCGCCGGCAGCGTGCTGGGCATGATCCTTGGCCGCAGCGGCATTCCTGCGAGGTGGGCCGATCCGATCCGCGATACGCTGAACACGGGTGTCCACGGGTACCACACGGTGAAGCTCGCGGATATGGCCGAGCGAACGGTCCGGATCATCGAGGGCCTCCGATCCTGACCTCGACTCTTGCCAATTTTCCGGAAGTCCCTTCTTCTTATCCCCTCGCCCCCCTGCGGGGGGCACAGCAAGGCGCAAACGCCGTTAACAACCCGGTTCCAATCGGCAGCCCAAGGGGAACCGTTTACGAACTGCTCCGGTGACTGGCCGGTCGTGGGGCCGTAACCCGGTGGAAATTCTCTGCTTCGCCCGGTAGAATACTTCTGGAATCCGCACCGAGGCTCTGGTGGAGGCGGGCGATGGCACGAGGGAAATTCGTTATCCCAGTCTTGGTCCTCCTCTTCCTTGCATCTCCCCACCTTGGCTGCAGGGAAGAGAAGGGACTATCTGGTGGTGCTTCCGGACGCGCCCAAGGTCGGCGGTATCCCGCCCGCAGCTTCAAGTCCAAGGTGCCTTTCGAGGTATTCGTCATCCCCCGTGAGGGAGATAACCCCGTATACGTGGGCGACACCCCAGCGGTTGAGCCGCTGGAGATCCCCGCCTGTCACGTGTGGTTCGTCTGCTGGAGATGGGACGGAGAGCCGGTCGACTTCGCGAAGGTCGTGGATGAAGTGAAGGCGCAGAAGATTCCGGGCCTGGACGCCGTGCCCGCCGAGGAGATGTTCCACCTGAGGCGACTGGATGAGTTGCGCTACCTTTCCGTCTACTGGAGCATGGACCCCCTGACCCGTGCCGACCTCCTGCACCTCACGCATCTGAAGGGTCTGCGGACACTTGACTTGTCGTATCTAGACGTGACCCCGGCCGGATTGGGAGTCATCCAGGGCCTCAAAGACATCGAGGAACTTCACCTCGGCCGGGCATGGCGGCACTACGAAAGCAAAGAGGCCGTGCCGGTACTGCCGCATCTGAGACGGCTCAGCATATCCAACGTGGAGGTGAGCGATGAGGGGCTGGCCACGCTCTCGGCCATGAGGACGCTCCGGTCTCTCAGCGTGTTCGACTCGGGGGCGGGCAGCCTGTCGGACGCCGGCCTGGCGCACCTCGAGGACTTGGACCAGTTGGAGGAACTGAGGCTGGAAGAGACGAACATGACCGGCGCCGGGCTCGGACATCTCAGGCGCATGCGGAAGCTGCGCGTCCTCTACGTCACATTCTCGCCGGTGACCGACGAGGGGCTCGCGCAACTGCCGGAACTGCCGGAGCTGCAGGAACTCTGGCTGAGGGGCACCGACGTGACGGACGCCGGGATGGCTCACCTGGCGAAATTCAGGAAGCTGCGGAAGCTCGACCTGAACGGCGTCGACGTGACCGGTCCGGGACTCGCCTGCCTCGCGAACATGCCCAAGATGGAGTACCTCAACCTGATGGCCGTTCCCGTGAACGACGCCGGGCTAGCCCACCTGGCGGGCCTGAGGCATCTTCGGGAGCTGAACCTGGAGGGCACGGAGGTGACGGACGCGGGGCTCGAGCACCTGGCGGGTCTCGCGGAGCTGCAGGTTCTCCTTCTATTCGATACCGAGGTGACCGACGCCGGGCTGGCCCGCCTGGCGGGTCTGACCGCGCTTCAGCAGCTCGCCCTGATCGACACAAAGATCACCGACGCGGGACTGGCGCACCTCGAACGGATCACCGCGCTGCGGCAGCTCAACCTGACCGGCACGAAGATCAGCGATGCCGGTCTCGTCCACCTTGCGAAGCTGGAGGCGCTGCAGGAGCTGAACCTGGCGGACACCGAGGTCACCGGGGCAGGCCTCGCGCACCTGTCCAGGCTCAAAGGGCTGGAGCGGCTGAGCCTGAGAGGCGCACGAGTCACGGAAGACGGCCTCGCGGGCGTCGGTCAGCTGACCGCGCTGCGCCAGCTTGATCTGTGCAACACGAAGCTCGCCGGCACCGGGTTCCGGCACCTGGAGAAGCTGCAGGCGCTGGAGGATCTCGATCTGGACCGCAACCCCCTCACGGATGCAGGAGCGGCCCACCTCGCCAGGCTGAAGGCCCTGAAGCGACTGAACCTGGGATGGGACAACGAGATATCCGACGAGGCCATGGAGGCCCTCGAAAAGGCGCTGCCCGGCCTCGATATCGGCGGCTTCAGAATAATGCAGGAAGGACCCAACTGACGGGACCTCTGACGAAAGGACCTGGTGATGCGCGCTCGCGGAGAAGGCCCAACACCGGGTTCCCCTCGGCACCCCAACCTGAACACCTCGAACTCGCCCTGCGTATGTAATCAGTAACGACGCAGCCCGTGAGTTCGAGGACATATCGTGCACCACATTGACGATCCCGCGTACATGACGCCCAAAGAGAGAGTTAACGAGGTTGCCGCCATTCTCGCTCGGGGAATTCTTCGTCTGCACAAGCGAAATGTGCGCCCAAACGGCCAGGAACTGGCCGAAAGCCGCAACGAAAGAATCTCAGAAAACTCGCAGGAATTGCCTTGAGGCGGCCCACGGAACGAGCCCTGGTGTCCCACCGGCGAGCCCGTCATCAAGCCACTTGCGTACCTAACCACTCGTTGGAAGCGTTTCCCGCGTGGAGGGACGCAGATCAGGCGATCGCAGGGATCCAAGTTCAGGCTACCGGAGCCTCGACAGTCTCTCCGGCGGTGATGAGAACGATTGACTTCTGCGGGCACTTCTCGACGCAGATGCCGCATCGCGTGCACTTCGCATAGTCAATCACAGCCAGGTTGTTGACTACCGCGATGGCGTCTGCGGGGCAGTTCTTCTCGCATATTCGGCAGGCGATACACGCCATGGCGCAGACTTCTTTCGCCCTTCTGCCCTTGTCGAGATTCTTGCATGCGACAAGGACGGTCTGGCTTTTCGGCACCATGCTGATGAGCTTTCTGGGGCACGCCTGGATGCATTTCCGGCAGGCGCGGCATTTCGCGCTGTCCACCACCGCCAGCCCTTCCTCCGTGACGGTGACGGCGTCAAAGGGGCAGGCCCGAACACAACTTCCCAGTCCGATGCAGCCGTAGTCACAGCACTTGTCGCCGCCGAAGAGAAGGCTCGCGGCCTGGCAGTCATCCACTCCAACGTAGTCGTACTTCCTTTTTGCGATCTTCCTGCCGGCCCTGCACGCGACAAAGGCAACGAGTTCCTCCTGTGCCTGCACGGCGACTCCCAGCGCCTCGGCCAGCCTAGCGGCAACCGCCGCTCCCCCCGCAAGACAACCCGATGGGTCGGCGCCTTCCTTGACAAGGGCCTCTGCAAACCCCAGACAGCCGGCGTGTCCGCAAGCGCCGCAGTTGGACCCCGGGAGGATGGACATGAAGAGCTCCAGTTTCGGGTCACCCTTGACGGCAAGGAATCGGTAGGACACCGAAAGAAGGACGGCAAAAGCAGCCCCCAGAATACCCAGCGCCAGAAATGGTGTCACGACGTCCAAGATTGACATATCTACAGCCCAAACAGACCCTTGAATCCGAGGAAAGCCAGCGACATCAGACTCGCCGTGATGAACGCAATGGAATGCCCCTTGAACAAGGCCGGCACCGGCGCCCGGTCCACGACCTCGCGGATCGCGGCGAACATGGCGATGGCAATGAAGTATCCCGAGCCTACACCAATAGTGTACACCATGCTCTTGGCGAAACCAAGTGAATAGTCGATGCAGAGAAACGCCGCCGCCAGCACGGCGCAGTTGACGACAATCAGAGGAAGATAGATCCCCATGGCCCGGTACAAGGGGGGAAACATCCTGCGGATGAACATCTCTTCAAGCTGGACAAACGTGGCGATCGTCAGGATGAAGGCGGCCGTGCGCAGGTAGACGAGGTTGAGCGGGACGAGCAGGAAGTGGTAGACCGGCCAGGAGACCGCCGTGGCCATGACCATGACGAAGATGACGGCCATGCCCATTCCGGTGGATGTCTTGATGCTGTTGCTGATGCCGAAGAAGGAGCAGAGAGCAATGAACCGGATGAGCAGAATGTTGTTCACCATCATCGCGCTGAGCAGTATGAGGAACATGTTCAGATCATTCGATATCATCGCGCTGGGCCTCCGCCTCTACGATTCATAGAACGTCATCATGATCTTCCGATGGAGCGCCATGAGAAAGCCGATCACCAGGAACGCTCCCGGCGGGAGAATGAAGATCATGAAAGGCTGGTACTGCGCCGGCATGACCTGTTGACCGAACAGAGTCCCGTTGCCGATCACTTCCCGAACCATTCCGATGAGCGTTATGATCAGTGTGAAGCCGATTCCCATGCCGATCCCGTCCATGAGAGAAGCCAGCACCGTGTTCTTGCTCGAGTACGCCTCCGCCCGGGCCATCACAATGCAGTTCACGACGATCAGCGGCACAAAAACGCCGAGGGACTGCGAGAGCGTCGGGAAGTACGCTTTCAGAGTGTAGTCAACGATGGTGACGAAGGTGGAGATGACGATGATGAACACCGGGATGCGAATCTGGCTGGACACCAGCCTGCGTATGGTGGCGACCACGATATTCGAGCCCAGCATCACGAAGCTGAAAGCCACACCCATTCCGAGAGCATCCGTCGCACTGGTCGAGCAGGCCAGCGTCGCGCAGAGGCCGAGCATGATGACCAGAATGGGGTTCTCCCTCATGAACCCCTTGGTGAGTTCCTTCCGGAGCAAACTGAACCTGGTCTGACTCACTTGTCCCCTCCGGCCTTCTCTCTGTTGAAGGACTCAAGCGTCGAGTACAGGGCCTTTGTTACCGCGCGCGAGGAGATCGTGGCTCCGGTAATGGCGTCAATCTGCCCTCTTGCAGGATTATCTTTTTTCAGGATGAGCTGCTCCAGACGCTTATTCCTGAACTGATCCCTGAACTGCGCTGTGGTTATCTTCGCGCCAAGCCCGGGCGTCTCCGTGTGGCTCAGGATCCGCAGTCCCGTGACGGCGCCGCTGGAGTCCGTTGCGAACATCAGCGTGATGGGGCCGCTGTAGCCCCGGACCTGCGTCAGGAACACGTGTCCCGTCTTCTGTCCCTTGCGCAAGGCTTCCCAGACTTTGTCCGGCTGGCGATTGAGGAATTCGTCCGCATCCGGAAAGACCTCCCGGAGCGCCTCGTCTCTCTGTCGCTTCTCATAGCCGGCAATAGGCCCTTTCGTGACCGCGTTCACCACCGCCAGGCTGGCGGCGGCAAGTCCGCAGACGATGAACAGCACGGAAATCATCTTTGTGAAATCACGCATGACGCTCTTCACTCTTCAGCCGGAACCATGCTCTCTTCGTCCCGAATACCCGAGGTTGCACGTACTTGTCAATAAGCGGCGTAAGACAGTTCATGAAGAGTATGGAATAACAGACTCCCTCCGGAAACCCCCCATAGGAGCGAATCAGCGATGTAAGAACGCCACACCCGACGCCGAAGAGGAGCTTCCCGCCCCTGGTGGTCGGACTGGTAACCAGATCCGTCGCCATGAAGAACGCGCCGAGGATCAGCCCGCCGGAGAGCACTGCCGCCAGGGGATCTCTGCCCATGGGAATCGAGAGAACGGCGACGGTTCCGATGAAGGTGAACGGGATGCGCCAGTCAATGATCTTGAACACGAAGAGCAGGATCGCGCCCAGAAGCAGGGCCATCTTGCAGGTTTCCCCCAGAGAACCGGGAACGTTCCCCAGAAACAGGTCGAGGTAGCTGTAGGCCGAGTGAGTCGCGCCTCCGGCGCCCGACGCCTCCTTGATAATGGCCAGTGGAGTGGCAGCCGTGACGGCATCCACCGCCAGGAAGGATTTGGTCGGCTTGACCCAGGCAGTCAGCGTCACAGGCCATGATGAAAGAAGAACCGCCCGGGCAGCCAGCGCCGGGTTGAAGATGTTGTACCCAAGCCCCCCGAAGAGCTGCTTTGCCACAAAGATCGCCAGGAAGCCCCCGACGGCCACCATCCACAGAGGGATCGTCGGAGGAAGCGTAAAAGCGAACAGAATGCCTGTGACTGCCGCGCTGCAGTCAGTCACCGTGATTTCTTTGCGGAAAACGCGGTTGCAGAGGAGTTCCGTAAGGACACACGCGAGGACGCTGACGACAATGACCAACAGCGCCTTGACACCGAAAATATAGACCGACGCCAGGACGCCGGGCAGAAGGGAGACGCACACGAGCCTCATCACCGCGCCTGTATCGAGCCGACTTCTGATGTGAGGGGAAGCGGATACGGTGAAAATGTCCGGCACTGCTGCTCCTCTCCTGCCCTCTACGGTTTCTTTGCCTTGCTCAGGTTCAACTTGGCGTATTTGACAAGGTGAACAAGAGGACGGTTGGACATGCAGGCGTAGGCGCAGGCCCCGCATTCCATGCAGTCGCGCACGTGGTAAGTCTCGCACCCCGCGAAGTCATCGCGTTCGGCAAAGTCCGCCAGACGGCAGGGCATAAGACCCATGGGGCAGACCTCCACGCATGTCCCGCACTTGACGCAGGGGAAAGTCTTCCCGGGTCCCTCCTCGTCGACAACAAAGATTCCGCTCGTGCCCTTGATGACCGGCGCATCCAGTGTGTACTGGGCTATCCCCATCATGGGGCCGCCCATAATGACCTTGACCTGATGCTCGCCCGGGACAATCCCTCCGGCGTATTCGATGACGCCGGCAAAGGTAGTGCCGATTCGGACGACAAGATTCCTGGGCTCCTTCACCCGATTGCCGCCTACGGTGACAACGCGCTCGATGAGCGGTTTGCCCTTTGCCACGGCCTCATAGACGGCAAATGCTGTCCCGACATTCTGGACAACGACTCCGACATGGAAGGGGAGTCCGCCGCTGGGAACTTCTTTGCGCAGAATCGCGCTGATGAGCTGTTTCTCCGAGCCCTGGGGGTACTTGACCCTCAGGGGGACGACTTCGACCGCTGCGCCGTTCCAGAGGGACGGGTTGGCGGCATGCTCCCGCATGATCTTGATCGCGTCGGGTTTGTTCTTCTCGATGGCGATGTACGCCCGACGAACTCCGAGGACCTTGAGAAGTACTCTCACGCCCTCAACCACGTCCCGCGATCGTTCCACCATGAGCCGATGATCCGACGTGAGATAAGGCTCGCATTCCACACCGTTGACGATCAGAGTGTCCACCGTTGTATCCGTGGGCGGAGAGAGCTTGACGTGCGTGGGAAATGCCGCCCCGCCCAGTCCCACAATCCCCGCATCGCGAATCCTGTCGAGGAGATCCCTGCCGGACAACGCCGACCAGTCGGTAGTCTTGTCCCAGGCGGCCGGCACCGGTGGACTCTTGCTCTCAATGACAATGGATCGCACCGGAGTGGGAATCACGGGATGCGGAAAGCTGTCTATGGCCGACACCAGGCCTGAGATCGAGGCGTGAACCGGTGAGGAGATAAAGCCCCTTGCCTCGCCTATTCTCTGCCCCTCTTTCACCTCATCACCCACCTGGACGACAGGCTCGCACATGGCACCCGTGTGCTGCTGAAGCGGGATGACCACCCGTGAGGGAAGCGGCATTCTCTCAATCGGTCTGCTCTCGGTCGGTTCCTTGTGTTCGGGGGGGTGCACCCCACCCTTGAACGAACCGAATATGCTCGTAATCAAGCCCATATGGTCTTTGCCATTTGCGACTGTGACATCGCTCTTTCAGCCCCGCAGGAAATTTCTTTCGATGAGCGCGACCCCGGGGGGCCGCGGCCCGGCCCCTCCGTGGTTGCCCGACCAGACATTCCGCCACAGGGCGGTCCTCCGGCAAACACGCCGGTTCGCGGAAGGCGGCACACGCGGGAACAGTCGGAGGACGGAGTCGAGTCTTCACACGACGCGGCAGGGCAGCACCATCGCGGGACAAATGCTCTACGCACCCACCGACGCGGGAGCGCCGTGTCCGACCGCCTGCTCGCAGCGCTCTTGAGGGCCTGGTGGCACGTAGTATTGGTCGCTATCGCTTGCCGCATCGCGCCTGTCGTCTGGACTGCAACCGCACTGAGGCAATTCTACCTGCTCACCGGCGACCTGTCAAGTTCTCGAATTGCCTCAGCCGGAGTCCATCTGATGTACGTCGTCAGCTTTTTGAGACAAAACCGACGTCATGAGACAAGACGTTTCCTTCCGGCCCAGCCGCTGCGTTTTACTACCACTGACCACTTCTGGAGTCAAGGCTTTTTCCTGCGACTTCCGTGCTTCGTGCCGCTGCCTCCTTTCCGCGATGGTCTGCCCCACTCGAATCCGCGCATCGATTTCGAAGAGCGTTGCTCTCGGTTTGGAACCGAACGATACGCGATCTCCCTAACGTCTGTATCGGCAATGGGATAGCCGCTTGTATAGAAGCAGAGAGTGGTTATGAATAGCGTTCCGTTCGGGGAGCTTCCAACCCAAGGGCGCATGTCACGTGCGCCCTTTTCTCTTGTACTACGCCACAATCATCGGGAATCTGCGGGAAGATTACAGGGTGGGGTTCGCCGGACTGCTACATAAAGTCCGTGGGAACCTGTTTCATTGTGGACTTCAACGCCGCGCGGTCGAGAAGGAAACCTCGAAGGAACGTGAGGAGCACGCCGAAGATGCCCCCATCTATGCCCCTCCCTGGTCCGCAAGAGAGGGCAAACCCTACCCACAACTTGGCACGTTGAAAAGTTACGTAACTCTAGATACGATGACGCGGACGGAGTTTTCAGGAGGGACAGGGGGTGAAGTAGTCGATGCAGGCGATGGTGCCAATTCGTCAACATTCGACGGCGGGGCATAGCAGTTGATGGGCCTTTAGCCCCCCTTCAAATGGGGGAAGGCCACGGTGGATTGGTCGCCCGCCCCAAGGACGACGACGCAGTCTAAAATGCCACTACGACCGCTCCACGTGCGAGGTCCGTCCAGATCAGGCCGCCGCCAGAACTCTGCTCCGACGTAGCAACGTATCCAGCAGCTACCACATCTGCCACTGGCGGAAGACTGGCGGTTGCTCCAGGGCGCGGACCTCAAACTCGTGGGCACCCGGCAGAAGCGGAATGATCAGCGTGCCGCCGTTCGTGCCGGGGGCGAACGGCCGGCCGTCAATCACCAGCATGGGCAGGACCTTTAACCCCGGCGGCATCGGCACGTAGAGGACCCCCCCCAGACCCTCACTCTTGCCCGTGAGCCGGTCGTTGTGGATCTTCAGTTGGCACCGGGCGTGACCCTCGATGCGACAACCCTCCGGCAGCGTGGCGTCGGCCAGGGACGGGGGCGGCGCGGGCACATCTATGGTCTGCGGCCTGGCCAGTTCCGCCGCGGGGATGACCTTCGTCACGGGCACAGAACTTCGGAGGGTGACGCCCTTGCAGGTGACGTTGGCCGGGCCTTCGCTGACGATGAGATGAACCTCGTTGGGGAAGACGCGCACCATCCCGGCAACGCCGTCGAATGAAACGTCCCCTTGCTTGAAAGTCAGGGGCGCAGGGCCCAGGAACACGTAATCCGTGACCTGGGGCGTCGTGACCTTTACCACGCCTGGC
>Ga0315282_10001655_pt1 | contig 41788 bp, 26 predicted proteins | sample YL17G07_20_MG_FD_203693 | JGI IMG/M metagenome (GOLD analysis project Ga0315282, IMG submission 203693) | Sediment microbial communities from Yellowstone Lake, YNP, Wyoming, USA - YL17G07_20 | ecosystem: Environmental > Aquatic > Freshwater > Lake > Sediment | place: USA: Wyoming | collected...
GCATATCGGCGCCGATACAGCAACTCGTACGCCGCACACAACGCTGCGAACGGCAGGAACGCCGCCGCGCCGGCTGCATACACGACGACGGACAGAATGACGCAGATTGCCAGGCTCACCGATTGCGGATTGCGAATTGCGGATTGCGGATTGTCGCCGTGGTCCGAATCCGCAATCCGAAATCCGCAATCCGAGATTGCGCCGCCCGTGGCGAAACGCACATAGAGACACGCCGCGAACACCGCGGCGAGAGCCCCCATGATAAGGGGGAGGTGATACGCGTACCGGCCATAGACGGCAAGCACAAAGAATGCGGGCACATACCGCAGCCAGCGGCCCCCCGGCACACCCAGCATCCGGAGCAGCCAGCCGGTGCATGCGCAGATCGCCCACGCCTGCACCGTAACGACGATAGCACCGGCCCAGGAATAATAGAAGAGCTGTGACAGCAGAGCCGAAAGGTACTTGAGCGGGCCGCCGGGAAAGGGGATGGAGTCGCAGAAGAACGCCCAGTCCTTGTAGAAGATCGGGAAATTGGTGATGGTTCCGCATCCGTAGATGAGGCACGGCTTCACAGCGAGCCAGAGGTACAGGTAAAAGAGGCCAAAGAAGATGGCGCCTCGACCCAAATCGCCCAGGCGGCCGTGATGCAGCCCTTTCTCGTCGCGGCCCGCGGGGGAGTTCTCTGCTGATGATCCGTCGAGCGAGTAAGGCATCCATCTGTTCCAGAAAGCAGGCATCCGCCGGAGTCCACGGTCGGCATCCAAAAGCATCGCGTGGCACAATGGATCGGCCCCCAAGGCATATCCCACGCGACGCTCAGCCGAAATATCCTCCATCCACAAGGAAATGTCAAGGCTATTGACACACTTGGCGGACTTGTTCGGGCGTAGTATAATATGTATGAGGCTGCGGCAGGGCGCACGGCCGGAAAGGAATGGAGCATATGGCGACTGTGAAGTCCCGATGGTTCCTGGTAGCGATTGTCTGTATCGTAAGTCTGCTGGGCAGCGTAGGTTATGCACACGTGCGTGTCGGGATCGGATTCGGCACGCACATCGGCGGCTGCTGGCCGGGCTACGGCTGGCACACCGACTGGTACTGGTCCGATGGCCCTGCTGGCTGCTGGCCGTGGCATTCGCATTTCTATGATCCGGTCTGGATCTATGACTATCCGCCAATTGTCGTCGGTCCGCCGGTCGTCGTCGAGCGGCACGTGGTTGTCAACGAGCACGTTCCACCCGCTCCGGCCCCTCAGCCCGCAAGCACGCAGGTAACGCAAGCTCAACAGCGCAAAAGAAGCGAGCTGCTCGAGCAACTCCGCATCGGCGACGGCGACAGCCGGCTCAGCGCTACTCAGGAGCTGGCCGGCTATACCGGCGATGAGAGGATTCGTGAGGCTCTGGAGCGTGCCCTGCTGTCGGACCGCGATCCCGGGGTCCGGGCGGCGGCAGCGACATCACTTGGCAAGCAGAGCGGCAAGAAGGCTGTGCCCGCGTTGAAGCAGGCCCGTACCCAGGATACCGACAGGCAGGTGCAGCAGGCCGCGTACAAGGCCCTCATCATGATCGAAGGCTACTGAGCGTCACACGCCCCGCACCGACGGAGTGAGACTCTGAGGCTCTATCTGCGTGCGCATTCAGCCTGTCCTCTCCCGACTCGGGTGGCACCGCCAAACTCGTTGGCAGTGTCCCATTCTGTTGAGTTTCAGGCGCCACGAGTTGTTGAGACGGGTGGCAGCGTCAAGGCCGAAGGCCCTGGCGATGGCTTTTTTCCCGACCGATCTGAGCCATCGCCAAGCCGCGCTTGACGCTGCCACCCATCCTAAGTCACAGCGACCTCAAGAACCTGGGACGAAGCCAACTCGTTTGACGGGCGCTCTTCAACCAATCGAATCCCCACGGGCAAACAAGTTCGCCCGTGCCACCCAGGGCGTTAACGTTCGCGCTACAGGTACATGGCGACGCACGACGGGACCGCTGCGCGCCGCGCTGCCACAATTACAGCGTCCAGCCCTGGCGGTACTCTCGCCGGAGGAACCCATCGGCCTCCGGACAGCCGACGGCTTTGAGGGCCGCAGCGTCCCACGTGAGCTTCTTGCCGGTCCGCAGGGCCACATTGCAGAGCAGCGCCGCCTCCGTCAATGCCCCGGAATAATCGAAGTTGCACGTCGTCGGTCCGCCCGTCTTGCAGGCCTCGATCCACTCGCGATGGTGGCCGATGGACTCAGGGATGAACGGATCGGGACGCTTGAAATCGGCAAATTTCTCCGCCGGCAAGAGTTGGTTGCGGCCATAATCGGCGATCAGCATTCCCTCGGACCCGACGAACAGCACCGCGCTGCCCCACGGCGGGATATTCTTCTCCTTCACGAAGGCTGGGTAGCCGCCGCCGTTGTACCAGGTGAGCGTGACGGGCGGCAGCTCGCCGCGGGCCGGGTATTCCTGCTTGGCAATGGTCCACTTTGCGGCGCTCTCGGCGTGGACCGGCCCCTGGGCCTCGACCGTCGTCGGATGCCGCAGCTTCAACGCCCAGAATGCCAGGTCGCAGTAGTGGCAGAAGAAATCGCCCAACTGCCCGTTTGCGAAGTTCCACCAGTACCGCCATCCGAACGGCGCGTACGTCGGATGGTAGGGCCGATATGCAGCGGGACCGAGCCACAGGTCCCAGTCGAGCGTCGGCGGCACGGGCGGACGTTCCGACGGGGCGTCAGGCTGCGACATGTCGGTCGGCGTCGGCGGTCCCTTGAAATCCGCACTCAGCCACACATGCACCTCGCGCACGGAACCGATGGCCCGCGTCTGGATCAGCTCCACGGCCCGGCGGTAGTTGGATTCCGCATGGATCTGCGTGCCCATCTGCGTGACGAGCTTCTTCTCCTTGGCCAGCGTGGCCATGACTCTCGCCTCGTACACGGTCCGCGTCAGCGGCTTCTCGCAATAGCAATGTTTGCCCATCTTCATGGCCATGACACCCGCTGGCGCATGGGTGTGGTCGGGCGTGCCGACCACGACGGCGTCGATCTGGCCGTGAATCTCGTCGAGCATCTTGCGAAAGTCCCTATATCGCTTGGCCGCAGGGAACTTCTCGAAGGTCTTGGCGGCGTGGGCATCGTCCACGTCGCACAACGCGACAAGATTCTCGCTGGCGACGCCGTCGATATCGTCGCCCCCCCGCCCAGCGACGCCGATCCCGGCGATGTTCAGCTTGCTGTTGGCCGGCGTGCCCCGCACGGAGCGGCTGTTGGACAGAATGATCAGCCCGGAACCGGTCCAGGCCACGTTTCGCAGGAAATTGCGGCGAGTCAGCGGTCGATGCATCGGTGTCACTCCTTAATGGAACAAGCGTTGCGCACGTTGGAGTACTGTACCGGCCCGCAACGAGCAAGTCAAGCACGCCGCGTCTCATTCACGTCCCCCGCTGTGTGACTACGTTTCGTGAGGGAAAGGGCCTGTTTCTGTCTGAAGAGTGCTTGATGTGATGGCCTCGCAGCGAAATCAAGAGACACAAAGGGCCGACGGCTCCGTTGTCCTCCGGCCCTTGTCTATTTGCCACGTGAGAACGTTTATTACGGCTGGACGGCTCGGTTGTAGATCCGGACATCGTCGATCAGGCCGGACCAGAAGGCAGTTGTCCCAAGGTTCTTGCCGCCGCCGATGTGCAGGCTGCCGCTCGACGCCGCAAGGTTCGGCTGCGTGTCTCTGGCGACCTCGACGCCATCCATCTGTAAGGTCCGGTTCGTGCCGTCCCACGTCAAGACCACGCGGTGCCACTGGTCATCCGTGACGAAAGCGTCGGACGTGAGAGACTTGCCATCCTTGCCGCCCGACTTGAGGTCCGTCGTCAACATGCCGTACTGATTCAGATAGAGCCAGTCTGCTCCCGACGCCTGCGACACGATCACTTTGTTCGGCGCTCCGCCTTTGACCCAGGCAATAACGCTGAGCGGCCCTTTGGCCGGATCGAGAACAACCGATCCCGAGCGTACAAAATCGTCCTTCCCATCGAACGCCAGTGCGCCACCGATCTTGCCCTCCGTAGGCTGCCAAGTTGCCCCGCCCAGCACCATAGCGTCATTGGCGCCGGCGCTGTCATGGGCTGTCGTGCCCTCCGTCTCGTCCAGTGCCCAGTGGGCGATCAGGCTCGGATCGTTCACCTCCTGCCCGATATACCCGGCGAGGACAGTCAGGTCCTTGACATCGACGACGCCATCGCCCCAAGCGTACGGAGCGATATCGCACGGCGGGTAGTTCTGGCCCCAATGCTGCGCCGTGGCCAAGGCTTCCTTGCCATCGACCTTGCCGTCGCCGTTGAAGTCCACGATGGGGAGGATCGGCGCTTTCCAAGTCAAAGTCGTCTGACCGTCGCCAGCGTCGCGGAGGATGTACAGGGCGGAGCCGTCGGCAGTCACGATGGGCTCATTAAACATCGTTGTGTTGACAATGGGTCCCAGAGCTACCGCCGGCTGCCAAGGAGTAGAGCGGGTGGCCCGTCTCGCCACATGGCCGTCAAAATCGCTTGACCCGCCGGGGCGGTTGCTCGTGAAGAACATTAACAGCCCATCGGGTGAAAGCTTGGCCCACGCGTCCTGGCCGGGACTATTCACCGCCGGACCGACATTGTTCGGGTCGCCCCAGGGATCGTTCGTGGTCGCACGCTTGCTGACGTAGAGATCCCAGTCGCCATATCCGTCCGGGCGTAAGGAGTTAAAGTAGAGCTCCAAGCCATCCAGCGACACTGCAGGAAAAAACTCGTCGAACGATCCGTTCACCTTCGGCCCCAGATTGGTCGGCAGCTCCCAAGGGCTGGTTCGGGTCGCACGTCGGGTCACATAGAGATCACAGCCCCCGTACCCTCCGGGCCGGTCGGAATAGAAATAGAGCTCCAGGCCATCGGCAGAGATGAAGGCCTGCTTATCCCAGCGTGCACCGTTGACAAGAGGCCCGAGATTCTCCGGAGGCCCCCAGGCGTCCTCGACCGAGGCCCGTTTGAGGACCCAGAGGTCCATCAGGCCATACCCGCCAGACCGCTGGGATTCGAAGTACGCTTCCAGCCCATCCGCGGAGAAACAGTCGATCCACTCGGTCGCTGGGTCGAGGAAAGGGAAATCAGATTGGATGTTCACCGGCTCGCCGAAGGTGAAATCGGCCCGCGCCGGCCGTGCGTCTAGACCAGAGAGCAGACCGAGCCCAACCAATGACATCGCTAACATTGGAACCTGAAACACTTTCATCTTACACCTACCTTTCTGCCCGAAGGCAACAGACAGGAGAGGGCCGGCGACTCCGTTGCCCGCCGGCCCATTCCCAAGTGTGTGTGTTCGGTAGATAATGCGTGCTACGGTTGCGCCGGCGGGTTCTCTTTCTCCCACTCGGCTATGAACACCTTCAAATCCTCGACATCCACCACGCCGTCACCCCAGGCAAAGGGGCCGATGTCGTAGAGCGTGTTGTCCGTGCCCCAGTGGTCGATCAGCAGCACCAGATCGTCCAGGTCCACCTTGCCGTCGGCGTTGAAGTCCACAACGGGGAGGATCGGGGCCTTCATTTGCGTGAAAGTGGAAGTGCTGGCGTCCATTCGAGCGAAGTACAGGGCGGAGCCGTCGGGAGCAAAGCAAGGGTACATCTCATCAATTGGTCCGTTGACAATGGGTCCCAGATTTACCGCCGGCTGCCAAGGAGCAGAGCGGCTGGCCCGCCTCGCCATCCACAGATCCCCGCCGCCATAGCCGCCGGGGGGGTCCGACACGAAGACGAGCAATAATCCGTCCGGAGAAAGAAACGGAAGGACCCCATGGACGGGGCTATTCACCGCCGGGCCGAGATTCACCGGATCACCCCAAAGGTCTTGGGTCGTCGCACGTGTGCTGACGTAGAGATCGATGCCGCCATAGCCGCCGGGGCGGTCCGACTGGAAGTAAAGCTCCAAGCCACCCGACGACACCGAAGTGGCACCTTCCTGGTACGAGGTGTTCACCGCCGGGCCCAGATTGGTCGGTGAGCCCCAAGGGCTGTTTCGGGTCGCCCGTTTGATCACATAGAGATCGCTGCAGCCGGAACCTCCGGGCCGCCAGGAGGAGAAATAGAGCTCAAGACCGTCGGCCGTGAGGGACGCGGAGTAATCCACCTGTGCACTGTTGACCGTCGCCCCGAGATTCTCGGGAGGACCCCAGTCATCCTCCAGCGAGGCCCGCTTGCAGACCCAGAGATCGTCTCGGCCCTGTCCCCCGACCCGGATGCAGTCGAGGTACATTTCCAGGCCATCCGCGGAGAAACAGATGATACCGTCGCTCTGCGCAAAGTCGAGGAGAGGAAAAGCAGATTGGACGTCCACCGGCGCGCCGAAGGTGAAATCCGCACGCGCCGGCGGCGCGTCCAGACCAGAGAGCAGACCGAGCCCAACCAATGACATCGCTAACATTGGAACCTGAAACACTTTCATCTTACGCCTACCTTTCTGCCCGAAGGCAAAAGACATTACTGGCGTCTTGTTTGCAGGGCGTTCCGGCCCACATGAGGACAAGAACAGACCCTAAGCACAGCCGCTTCGGAACTCCTCACAGCTTCGCGACTTCGCTATATGGATATGGATGCGGTCAATTACGCCGGATTCGAGCGTACCGACACAGCATCCTAGGACGAGTCAATTCGAGTCCAATGCATTGTCATTTCTGGTCCCTCTCTCCGTCCACCGGCTCATCGCCAGGGGCCCCGATGGGGATGACTTGTGCCTTCCAGGTATCAGTGTGGTCGGGCCACTGCCAAGAGAAGTACAGTGCGGAGCCGTCCGGAGCCAGGCACGGCCTGCAGTTGAAGCTTGAACCATTGATTTCAGGCCCCAGATTCGCTACCGGCTCCCAAGGAGCGGTGCGGCTGGCGCGTCTCGTCATCCAGAGGTCACAGTCGCCAAATCCTCCCGGCCGATGACCGGCTTGGAAGACAAGCAAAAGCCCATCCGGCGAAAGACAGGGGAACCACTCAATGAAGGGACAATTCACTGCGGGGCCGAGATTCACCGGTTCGCCCCAAGGATCACTCGTGGTCTCGCGCTTGCTGACGTAGAGATCGTAAAAGCCGTACCCACCCGGCCGGTTTGAGCTGAAGTAGAGTTCCAAGCCATCCGACGACACCGAAGGCATTCCTTCGTCGGACGATCCGTTCACCTTCGGGCCCAAGTTCGTCGCCGGACCCCAGGGGCTGGTTCGGGTCGCACGCTTGGTCACATAGAGATCACACATGCCGTACCCCCCGGACCGGTCGGAATCGAAATAGAGTTCCAGACCATCGCCTGAGATGGACGAGCAGGAGTCCATACTTGCACTGTTGACAGCGGGCCCGAGATTCTCGGGAGGACCCCAGTCGTCCTCGACCGAGGCCCGTTTGAGTACCCAGATGTCGAAGAAGCCCTGTCCCCCGGCGAGATCCGAGTCCACGAACATCTCCAGGCCGTCCGAGGAAAAGCAGCTCACAACGCAGTCGGATGTCGGGAAGAACCGCGTGCCCACATCAAGATGCGTCGGCTCGCCGAAGGTAAAACCCGCCCCCGCAGGCAGATTTACCTGCAGCAGGCGTCCGCTCACGACGGCGGACCACCGTCTTATGTCAGCGTCAGCCCTTTCCCGGTCGTGCACGCAATCCTGGTATCGCGCACGGCTGGCGTAGGCGTAGGCGTCGAGTGGATCGGCCTCGATCCTGCGGGTGTGGAAGGCGAGCATCTCCCGGAAGTGCTCCTCCAGCGTTTGCCCCGGCCCGAGCGACTGGGCTAAGGAGACATTGGCGTCAACGTCAGCGGCCCAAATCTGCCAGTACGGCGGGCCCAGACAGAACACGAGCTTCGTTCCATCGGGTGCGCACGCGCCGGCTATAATCTGGCCGCCAAGAACCTTCGTCGGTTCGGCCTTACCGAGGCTGTAGATCCACAGTCCGGTCCTATCGTCGCTGTCGTTGCGACCCCCAGTCAGACACAGTTCTTGCCCGTTCGCGGACCAGGCGGCGCCGCCCGACGCTGCAAAGTGCACCGGCCACTCGGCGACAACGGCCTGCGAAGCCAAGTCCTTGACCGTCAGGGGCGATCCGTTCAGATACGCCACACGCTGATTGTCAGGGGATACCGACGGATAGACACTCCAGCATCGCATGATCTGTTTGGGTTCAGCGTTCCGGCCCTCGATAGCGATCGAGCACAGCGCCATGTCCACACGTGAGTGATAATAGATCGTCGTCGAGTCGCGGCCCCAGGAGGGCCAGCCGCCCCGAGCGAGGCGCCTGGGCTCCGTGCCGTCGGAGTTCATCGCCCAGACTTCTTCGTCTGTCGCCGCGCGGACCCGGCTCTCATGGTCGGGCGTGGCCAACTCCTCCAGGCGCAGGACATCACGATCACGCACGAAGGCGATGTACCGCCCGTCGGGCGACCATCGCGGCTCCTTGCCGGGGACAATCAGCAGATCGGTCTGGTTCGTGGCGAGATGGAAGACCGCCACGCCACTTCTGCCGCGCACGCCCAGGCTGAAAGCGAGCTTCTCGCCATCCGGCGACCACTGTGCACCGAATCCGTCCGCGGTCAACCGGCGCCCCTTCGCCGAGAGGCTGCGATAGGTCTCCTCGGCCTCCACCATCGGCAGGAAAGCCGCACCTGCTGGTTCACGATCTGCCGGATGCCACGAGCGCTCAGCCTCAAGTGTGTCAAAAACGTACTTGGCGCACCAGTCTCGGAACGTCTGCCGTGCCTCGGGTCCGGGGCTGACGATCTGCCTGAACAAGGCGGCTGCTTTTTCGTACTCGCCGAGCGCCGTCAGGGCACAGAAGATGTGATACTGAAAGACAGGCTTGTCGGGCGAGAGCTTTAGACACTCCTGAGCCTCCGCAATGACGCGCTGGTAGTCCCCCATCCGCAGGGAAGTCTCGCAGCGTTGGGCGGACAGATCGATGTACTGCGGGTCGGACTGAGGCGTCAGTGCAAGCGCAGCGTCATAGTCGGCAATCGCCTCCTGATAGCGACCCAGTTCTCTCCATGCAATCGCATGCAGAGAGTACCCCAGCGGGTCGCGCGGCCGCAAGACCGCCAAGACCATCGCATCGTCCTTCATCTTCTCATACTTTCGCGAGGCGTAGTACGTGAAGGCCCGCAATCGGCGAGACTCATAGTGGCTGGGGTCAAGCTGCAATGCCTTGTCGAGCGAGGCAAGCTGCTCCTTGATCGTCACGGCTGTCATGGCCCGCAGGAAGTAGGCTTCGGCGGTCTCCGGAAGCAGTGCCTCGGCCTTTTGGCGGTGCTCATTGATCTCTTTGAGCTTCTCGGCATTCGGCGATTCACTCTCCCAGAGGATGCGAGCCAGAAGGGAATGGGCCGCCCCGGCGATCTCAGGCCGGTCACCAAGCAGACTGTCCAACATGGTCACGGCTTCCTCGGAGCGACGGTTGTCAACCAAGATGCCGGCATAAAGAAGCTGGGCTTCGGGTCCGACATGCTTGCTTTGAAGGATGGGCTTGATCGCCTCCAGGGCGGCTTCGCGGTCGGCCTTAGCATACTGCTCCCGCGCCTGCGACAGGATGTTCCTATGCCGGAAGCCTTCGGCTTCAGCCAGTTGCAGCCGGTCCCGATTCCACATTGAGAGGATCACGATCACAGCACCCGCCACGACTGCTATCACCAGAGCGGCAACAGCCTGGGAGCGGTGCCTGCGAAGGAACTTGTGCAGACGATATGTGGTGCTGGCGCCTCTGGCGAGGACTGGCTCATGTTCCAGGTGCCGCAGGATGTCTGAGGCCAAGCCGTTGGGCGTCTCGTAACGCCGGGCGCGATCCTTCTCCAGGGACTTCATGACAATCCAGTCCAAGTCACCCCGAATCGCCTTCCTGAGCAGATCGGGAGTGGAACTACGGCGTTTCGCGATGTCGGCCAAGGTCTCACCGAGTGTGCCGAGCTTGGTGGATGGCTTGGCGGGCTCCTGTTCTCGGATGACCCGCTGCATCTCGATGTAGCCGGCCTTGCGTAGCTCCTCCTCGCTGAAGGGCGTGGTGCCGGTCAGTAGCTCATAGAGCAGAACTCCGAGCGAGTAGATGTCGGTGCGAGTATCAATGTCCAGGTCGCTCAATTCCGCCTGCTCGGGACTCATATAGGCGGGGGTGCCGATGATGTGGGCGTAACGGGTGAAGAGGGTCTTCTCCGTCAGCTTCTGGTTGGTCGCCTTGGCAATGCCGAAGTCGATGACTTTGGGGACGGGCTTGCCGTCATGGTGGGTGACCATGACATTGGAGGGCTTGATATCGCGGTGGATAATGCCCTTCTGATGGGCGTGCTGGACCGCGTTGCAGACTTGCAGGAATAGTGCCAGGCGGTCTTTCGTGCTCAGGTTGTTCTTATCGCAGTATTCTGTAATTGAGACGCCCTGGACCAGCTCCATGACAAAGTACGGCCGGCCGGTCTCTGTGGCCCCGGCGTCGAGGACCTTGGCGATGCTGGGATGGTCCATCAGCGCCAATGCCTGCCTCTCCGCTTCAAAGCGGGCGATGACCTGCCGGGTATCCATGCCCAGCTTGATGATCTTGAGGGCCACCCTGCGGCGGATGGGCTCGGTCTGCTCGGCCATATAGACCACCGCCATGCCCCCCTCGCCGATCTTTTCCAGCAGCTTGTACCGCCCGATGACGGTGCCGGGGCCTTCCATCGGGCGGGAATCATCAAGTACGACGCCCTCGCCGAGTGCCGGAACCTCCAAGAAGCCGTCCTGGACATCGTAGGCTCCCAGCAGGCTCTCTATATGAGCCAGCAACTCAGGATTCTCTCGGCAGGCCGCCTGCAGATAGGCCGAACGCTCGGCCGCCGGCTTGGCGAGAGCCGCGTGAAAAATGCATTCTTCATTCTTCTGATCGGCAACCATGAGTTTCTCCCGTGCGTTGCTCCACTGTACAATGCGACAAACTCAGCCGGCATCCCCTCAGAGAAATCTGGCTCAGCCGGAAAATCTCGTTGGCAAGAGGACCAGGAGGCAAGACATGTCTCGCCACTACCGGGAAGAGGGACGCTGCTTCTGTACCTCGACGCGCAGCCAGCAGCGTGCGTAGACCCAGTGCCTTTCCGCGGTGGCGTGGGAGATGCCCAGGGCCTCGGCCGCCTGGGGTATGGTCAGGCCCGCGAAATACCGGAGCTTGACGAGGTCCGCCTTGAGCGGGTCCTGGCGGGCAAATCTGGCCAGCGCCTCATCGAGGGCAATCAGGTCGTCGGCGACACGGTCTTCCTCCGTCATTGCCGCCGAATCGCCCAATTCGACGCGTTGCAGACCTCCGCCGTGCCTGATGCGTCCCTTCCGACGGGCATTTTCGACCAGGATTCGTCGCATGGCCTCGGCTGCCGCAGCAAAGAAATGGCCCCGGCTGTGCCAGCCGCAAGGCGTGTCCCCAATCAGCCGAATATACGCCTCGTGAACCAGTGCGGTCGCCTGCAAGGTCTGGCCGGGAGACTCCTTGGAGAGCTTCTGTGCGGCGAGCAGACGAAGTTCCTCATAGACCACCGGCAGTAATTCATCCGTGGCCTTGGCGTCCCCCTGCTCAATCGCGTTCAAGATGCGAGTCACGTCGGTCATGGCTATCCCCTGCCGTTATGCCTCTGGGACCAGTATATCACGCGAGAGGCCCGGGGGCCACAGGGGTGTTGGAATGGTGGAGCGCCGACGATTGATAATGGATGATTGATGATCGATTATTGAGGAGGAAGGGTCGGACTGTTCTTTCAATCATCCATCATCAATCATCAATAATCAATCCAATCCTGTGATCTCGAACGGGATGGCGGGCAGGGTATTCACCGGCACGCGAGGTCGGTTAGCCGGGGGGGTCTTCTGCGCGGGAATCGGGGGATTGACTGCGAAGACGTGGATAATCAGGTTTCCCTTCAAGCCGGGTTTTGTTTTTGCGGCGTCGGCCTGCAATACGATGTCCGCGCCGTCACGAGACGGCATGACTTTCTCGATAGTGATTCCCTCCGGCGGCTCGCTCAACTCCAGCTCCACCCGTCCCGCCAGTGCGATCGCGCGCGCTGAGACGCGGACCCGGGCCGCTCCGCCGGCGGCAATTCTCACTGGGGTGTGGCTGAGGATCCGCACCTGGCCCTTGGCCATCCAGCGGCCTGAGATAGCGACCTTCAATTCCTGCGCCGGGACCAGATGCCGGTAGAAGAAGGCCTGCATCATATCTTCCGCCGGCAGCGTGCCGATCACGTCCAAGCAGGCCCGGCGGACGAATACGGCGTCCGAGCACAGGTGGGCCGGCTGAACGCCCAAGTGCTGCAACCTGCCGAAGACCAGCTCGTCGATCCGGCCCTGGGGGACCGCAACGGCCGGGCCGTCAAAAGGACCGGATACTGCCCCGGATGCCGGGGCAATCACCAGGATCGACAGGAGAACAGCCGCTATAACTCTTGGTCTCTTCATCGTTTCCCACTGACCAAAGCACTCCTGCCACACGTAAGCGGACGAACGCATCTATTTTAAGACGTTTCGCAGCATCTACACATTGCATGGGGGCCGGGGAGCCGGGGACCGGGGAACCGGGGAAGACCGGGGAGGAGTTCCAGGAAATTCTGTTGCATCGTCGGTCGGCTGCGTGTAGACTTGAAGTGAACTTGAGACCGGTTCCATTGTCACCGGCGTCTGCTTGCCGCCAGGACAGCGGCCAGCGAGAACACAGGCGCCGGGGCCGGCGTAGCTTGTTAGCTCAGGTACAATCAGGCGGCGTAGCCAAGTGGTTAAGGCGTTGGTTTGCAAAACCAATATGCGTCGGTTCGAATCCGACCGCCGCCTCTCGTATACAGGGGCCGGGGCTATTCCGGTCCCGCGCCGATCATCCTTCCTTATTGCCGCCGGTTCTTCATTGACTTTTGGGGCTGTTGGAGGTATCATCAGGGGGAAAGCAGGTGATACCGGAGGTGCCTCAAATGTGCCGCTTCATTACTGCGTCGGGCCGTGCCGCGCGGGAGCAATCCCTCAGGTGGGCGTGCTGCGCGCTGGTGGTGGCGGCCTGGGCAGGCGGGTGCTCTCCGGCCAAGTACAAGGCGCGGGCCGACAAGGAGGTGTACGGGATCATCGACAAGAAGTGGCAGGACCAGTTCGGGGAGAAGGTGAACTACAGGGTCTCGGATGTCCCTTCCTCTCCCAATGATGTCCGGGTCGAGCCCGGCGTGCCGTCGCACATGCTCTCGTTACCGCAAGCCGTGGCGATTGCCACCGCGCGCAACCGCGACTACCAGCGGCAGAAGGAGCTGCTCTACCTCACCGCACTCGACCTGACGCTCGTGCGGCACCAGTTTGCCCGGCGGTGGTTCGGCACGTTCGATGGCCGATATGTCAGTGAAGGCGACGCCGATTCGCTCAGCAGCGACGGGGCGGTGGGATTCAATCAGTTGCTGGCCAGCGGCGCCACCGTCAGCACGTCCATCGCCCTGGACTGGGTCCGGTTCCTGACGGGCGACTCGGGCACGTCCCTGGGCTCGGTCTTGAGCGTCAACTTCGCCCAGCCGCTGCTGCGAGGCGTGGGACGCCGGATCGCCCAGGAAGGCCTGACCCAGGCGGAACGCAACACGCTCTACCAGATCCGCTCGTTCAACCGGTTCCGGGAGACGTTCGTCGTCTCCATCGTCAACGACTATTACCGCGTGCTTCAGTTGCGAGACATCGTGACCAACGCGCGGAACGACTACACCAGCCGAGTGCAATCAAAGGAACGGCTTGAGATGGAGGCGGAGGCGGGACGCCGACCCTCCTTCGAGGTCGATCAGGCCGTCCAGGATGTGCTCCGAGCGCAGAACAACGTGGTGGGCGCGGAGGAGCGGTACGCCCAGGCGCTCGATGGATTTAGAATCCGTCTGGCTCTGCCGACCGATGCGAAGGTGGAGCTGGACCCAAATGAGTTGGAGGCTTTGCGCAAGATGGAAGTGATCGAGCCGGATTACACGCTGGAGGCGGCCGTGGAGACGGCGTTGAGCCGACGATTGGACTTGGCCAACAGCACGGATGCCGTCGAGGATGCAGCCCGTAAAGTCCTGGTGGCAGAGAACGGCCTCGGCGCCGACCTGAACCTGGTGGCCGGCGCCGCCGCAGGTTCCGGGACCGGGACCGATTTCACAAGAGTGGACTTCGGTGAAGGCCGGTACACGGTCGGAGTCGAAGGGGCCCTGCCGCTGGACCGGAAGGCGGAACGGAACGTGTATCGCCAGTCGCTCATTGCCCTGGAGCAACAGCGGCGCGAGCATGAGAGTGATGTCGATACCGTGAAGCTGGAGGTGCGGGAGGCGTACCGCCAGCTCGAGCAGGAGGCCGAATCCTACCGGATTCAGAAGAACAGCCTGACGCTGGCGAATAAGCGTGTGGAAAGCACGTCGCTGCTCCTGCAGGCCGGGCGCGTCACCACGCGTGATCTGCTGGAATCGCAGGACGCCCTGCTCCAGGCGCAGAACGATCTGACGGCGGCGCTGGTCTCGCACACGACCGCCAAGTTGAACTTTTTCCGCGACATCGGCATGCTGCGGGTGCGACCGGATGGCATGTGGGAGCCGCCGGCGGATCAGCCGCGAGCTGCCGCTCGGGCGGAATCCCGCCCGCATGGAGCGTCGCCCCAGGACCCGGTGCCGAACGAGCAGGCGAATTTTCGCGACTTCCTGGGCAAACCTGAGAGGTTTTGGGAGAGTCTGTGACCGAACGTTTGTAGAATAGAGGTGTGGCTTCACTCTGCAGACGTCCTGTCCGTACATGCTATCAGCGAGATCGAGGCGGTTATGGGACACGAGAGTCTAAGGGCAAAACGCCGGAACCTTGGAGACCGGCGAGGATTCGGACGATGGTCCGTCATTGTGCCTGCCGTGGTGGTCTGTATCGCCGCCGTCGGCGTGCTGGGCTTCCTGACCCAGATGCGGGGCCACGGCGCAAACGCTGCGGAAGACAATTCCACCGCGTTCACCGTCAAGCGCGGAGACCTGACCATCAGCGTCACGGAAAATGGCGATATCAAAGCGGTCAAATCGACGGATATCAAGTGCGAAGTGGAGGGGCGGACGGCCATCGTCAATATCGTGCCCGAGGGGACATACATCACCCCGGAAGATGTGAATAACGGCAAGGTGCTCGTCGAGCTGGATTCGTCCAAGCTGAAGCAGGATCTGGCGCAGAGGCAAATTGACTTCGCCACCGCCGAGGCGAACCATGCCGAAGCAAAGGAGGCCTACGACATTCAGGTGAAGCAGAATGAGAGCAATGTCACCGCCGCCGAATTGAAGATGCGGTTTGCCCTGATCGATCTCCAGAAGTACCTCGGTGAGCGTGTCACCACGCGGCTGCTCGACAAGTCGGATCCGAATGCCGATTTCAAGAAAGTGACCGCCGCAATTCTCCAAGATCCGAACAGTCTCGGCGGCGAGGCCAAGCAGAAGCTGCGCGAGCTAACGGGAGCCATCACCCTGGCCGAGTCGAATCTCCAGAATGCCATCTATACCCTCGAATGGACGCAGAAACTGCGAGAGAAACAGTACGTGGCCGAGACCCAGCTCCAACGGGACAAATTGGACAAGCAGCGCCTGGAGATCGACAAGGAGAAGGCGGAGATCGCCGAAGACCTGTTCAAGCGGTACGAGTTTCCCAAGCAGGTCGAGAAGCTCCTGAGCGACTACCAGGAGGCCCAGCGCGAGCTGGAGCGAACCGAGGCACGGGCCCGATCCCAACTGGCGCAGGCCAAGGCCAAGCTGACCGGCGCCGACGCGATGCTGTCGCTGCAAAAAGACCGCCTGGAAAAGGTGCAGAAGCAGCTTGCCGCATGTGTCGTCAAGGCTCCGGCCGTCGGCCAGGTCGTATACTGGTCGAGCACGGAGAGGTGGGGAAGGGTCACCATCGAGCAGGGCGCGGAAGTGCCCCAGGGCTATAAGATCATCACGATCCCCGACGCCTCCCAGATGAAGGTCGAGATCAAGGTCCACGAGACGTGGATCGACAAGATTCAGCCGGGCCAGCCGGCCAAGATCACGATCGCGGCCTTTCCCGACAAGACCTTCACCGGCAAAGTGCTCAAGAAGGCGCCGCTGGCCAGCCCCGACGATTTCCTGAACCCCGACTTGAAGGTCTATACGACCGATGTCAGCATCGAGGGGACGCACGACGCCCTCAAGACCGGGATGACCGGCAAGGTGGAAGTGACGGTGGACGAGCTGCGTGACGTCCTTTACGTGCCGATCCAATCGGTTGTGAGCGTGGGGCAAGCCAAGGTGTGTTACGTCATGGGCAGCCGCCCCCAGAAGCGCGAGGTTCAGACCGGGCTATTCAACGACAGCTTCGTGGAGATCAAGAGCGGCCTCGAGGAGGGCGAGAGCGTCTTGATGAATCCGCCCCAGTGGGGTGAGCAAGAGAAAGCGGAAAAGGACAAGAGCCCCGCCAGCACACCTGTGACTGAGCCAAAACAGACTCCATAAGCCCTATGGCGATTGTCTCCATCGAGAATGTTCACAAAACGTACCGGCTCGGCGAGCGCGACTTGTCCGTCCTTCGCGGCCTGAATCTGACCATTCAGGAGGGGGAATATATCGCCATTATGGGCCCAAGCGGATCGGGCAAGTCCACGCTGCTGAACGTCCTGGGCTGTCTGGACCGGCCCACATGCGGCCGGTATCTGCTCGCCGGGCGCGACGTTTCGGCGCTCGACGACGACCAGCTCTCCGCCATCCGGGGCTCGCGCATCGGGTTCATCTTCCAGTCGTACAACCTCATTGCGCAACTCAACGTCATCGAGAATATCGAGGTGCCCATGTACTATGGGAGAGTCCCGGCCAGGAAAAGCGCCGCGCGGGCCCGGGAGCTGGCCAGGATGGTCGGACTCGCCGAGCGGTTGACGCACAGGCCCTTCGAGCTGAGCGGCGGCGAGCAGCAGCGAGTCGCCATCGCCCGCGCCCTGACCAACGATCCGGTGATGATTCTCGCCGATGAGCCCACGGGGAACCTGGATTCCGAGAGCGGCGCCGAGATCATGGAGATTCTCGACGAGCTGCATCGTCGCGGCCGGACACTGATCGTCGTGACTCACGATCCCAAGATCGCCGCCCGAACACAGCGAACGATTCATCTGTTGGATGGACAGATTGAGCGGGAAGAGATCAATCGCCACGGCTGACTCCTATGAACCTTTTCGGCATTGAAAGAACGACCAAACTGGGCCTCAAGAGCCTTTGGATGCACCGGCTGCGGTCGGCGTTGACCGCGCTGGGCATCGTCTTCGGCGTTTCCTCCGTGATCGCCATGCTGGCGATCGGCGAGGGTGCCAGCCGCGAGGCGCAGGAAGTGATCGCACGGCTGGGCAGTCGGAATTTGATCGTGGAGACTATGGAGCCGCCAAGAGAGCGCGCCGACACCGGCCAGACGGAGCAGGGACGCAGCTTCGGCTTGACCTACAAGGACGCCGAGACTGTCCGCAACACCATACCGGATGTCGAGGTGGTCGTCCCCATCCGAGAGCTGGACCAGGAGGCCAGGTACCTCAGACGCAAGATCTCCGTGAAGCTCATCGGCTCTGTGCCCTGGTACCCGGAGGTCTCGCCCGTACGCCTGCTGCGCGGTCGCTTTCTCAGCAGCATCGACTTGCACCAGCAACGCAGCGTGTGCGTGGTGGATGAGTCTCTCGTTAGAAGCTTGTTCGCTTTTGACGATCCGATAGGCAAAGACATCCAGGTACACGGCGACTGCTATCGCGTCGTTGGAGTGGCAGGAGGCAGCACCGTCAACATCAGCCAGAACGACCACGGAACCGATCTGCCGTCCCCCCAGCAGGGAGGCAACACAGCCGCCGGCAACATCTACCTGCCCGTGACGACGGCCAAGTCCCGCTTCAGTGAGTTTGAGGCCGCCTTCAGCGGCGGCAGAGAAAGCATCAAAAAGGTGCAGCTCCAGAGGATCACCGTCAAGGTCAAGGCGATGGACCAGGTACTGCCCGTGCGCAACGTCCTTGACACCCTTCTGAACAGACTTCACGAGCAGAAGAAGGATTATCGGATCACCGTCCCGCTGGAGTTGATGCGGCAGGCCAGGCGCACGCAGTTCATCTTCAGCGTCGTCCTCGGCTCCATTGCGACGATTTCCCTGCTCGTCGGCGGGATCGGCATCATGAATATCATGCTGGCCACCGTCAGCGAGCGGACACGGGAGATCGGGATTCGCCGCGCCATGGGAGCAAGGAAACGCGACATCGTCGTTCAGTTCCTCTCGGAGACGCTGCTCCTGACGCTGACCGGCGGCATCCTGGGCATCGTCCTGGGGTTGTTCATTCCGTTCCTCGTCAGCCGCTTCAGCAACATGCCGACGGTGATTACCGGGCTGTCGCTCGCGCTCGCTTTCGGCATTAGCGCCGCCGTCGGAATCACATTCGGCCTGTACCCCGCTTATCGCGCCGCCAATATGGACCCCATCCAGTCCCTGCGCCACGAGTGACACACTCCGAAGAACTCTCGCGCACGGAGATCAGTCACTCGGCGACTTTCGTACCCTGCGGGCCGGCCAACGTATGAGAGAAGCGCACCTGGCTGTACGGCAGCGGCCCTTCGTGCGACGCGAGCGTCAGACAGGCGGTGATGTAGAGAAGAAGTGGAACAAGACAAAGGCACGCCCAGAATCTCCATCCCAGCCGCCATGAAGCCTCGGAAGATCCGTGTGTCCCCAGCGGTCCCGGGCCGGCTTTGTCCGTCAGACTGACGGCGATCAGCGAGGCCAGGCCGGCGGTAATCCAGAAACTGACGTGCACGAGGAAGACCCCCCTGCCGGCCATGCCCGGCATCGCCTGCATGAACGCGCCGATCACGGGGACCCACAGCAGAATCAATAGGAGCATCTGTGTCCGGCCGAAGTCGCTCGCCGGGACCAGTGCCAGGCGGCCGCCGGAATGTCGAACGACGGCGACGATCACAACGGCACAGAGCAATACGCCGACGAGCAGGAACCACCACGTGGAACCAATCCCGAGGAGGCTCAGCGGGATATTGTGTCCCTTCGTCCAGTTCGCGACGTTCTTCGACAGATTCACCCACATCATGACGATAAGGAGCAGCAGCAACGCAACCACGCGGAGCCGCGTCCCCGGCGAGTCCTCCGCTGCAGCGGACAGCTTCGGCCTGACACACTTGAGGAACGCCGCCCCCACGCCCAGGCCCATGATGAGGCCGAAGCCTTGTTCCATCCACTTCCAGTAATCCAGGCCGTGCAGGATTTCATATCGACCAACCGGACCCCACTGACCCCGGCCGAGCATGTTCACGAAGTCCCCAAGCGTGAAGCCGACGCCCCCGACGAGAAAGCCCCAGCCGGCCAGCATCACAGCCGTACGGTCCTGCCGCCAGAGAAGATACGCAAGCAAGGCGGCGAACAGGCCAATGCAGCCCGCCCAATTGTCGCTTCGCGGCGGCGTCATGTGCAGGCCGAGCAATCCAACGAGGATCAGGTATCCCGCCCACCAGCCCAAGGCCAAGACTGCGATCATGCCGCACGCGCCGCGGTCGCGCGGAAACAGAATCGCACAGACGCCGCAAACCGCCAGGGCCGACAGCGCCCCCACCCAATCCGTGTCATGGAGGTACCACCTGCCGACCAGCCTGTCGGTCACACCGGTGACGCTGAGCAACACCCACACGAGCCAAAGGACGACCAGCGGGCGAGCGAACTGCTCCAAGTAAGAGCGAGGCTGAGTGACGCTCATGGCCAGGATGGCGGAACCGATGCCCGCCCACAATCCACCGATGAGAAAGAGGCAGGCATAGCCGTAGAAAACGTCGAGCAGCGAGGAGTTGGCGGTGTAGCCGGTGATCTTGGCATAGCTGATCTGGCCTCCGAATGCCCAGCCGATCGCACCGCACATGGCCATGATCGACGCGCGGCGCCACCAGTCCTCCCGGCCCGAGGCAATGCAGATCGCCAGCCCCAACAGGGCCCCGGGAACCATCGCGCCGGCCTCATGCCCGTAGTCGCCCCGAAAGCCCCATCCCACGGACATCGCCAAACCGGCCAGGATGATCCCGATGATCGTGCGAGGGGAAGTCCGCTTGTCGAATGCGATGGTTGCCATGCGTCTTTCACCTGCCTACTGCCGTTCTATTTGCGAGTCAGGCTTATCCTTTGTCCGGGCGAAGTCTCGATGATCAGGTCGCCCGCCTCGGCCTTGACATTTCCGGGCGCAGCGCCGGCCACGCCATACGCGCCGTCGCCGAAGGGATTCTCCAGACGCAACGTTCCGCCTTTCTCAGCGAGGATCTCCACAGATCGCGTCAGTCCGCCTTTGCGCTCGGCGGAGATGAGAAACGCGCCTTCCGCCCGCAGGGTCTTGAACGAGACGTCCTTCCATCCGGCCGGGACTGCCGGGAAAACGCGAATCGTGCCGCTATAACTCTGGAGCAGCATTTCCTGTAAGCCCGCCGCCGCGGCGAAGTTGCCCTCCAACGTGAAAGGCCGATAGCGGAAGTCGGAATATCCCTTGCCGGACTGGTCGCCATTGCAGTGGAAGCTGTTGCGCAGGCAAAAGGCAGTCGAGAAGATTTCCAGCGTCCGCTCCGCTTTCTCGCCGTCGCGAGCGCGTGCGGCTAGGCTCGCCAGCCATGAGAAGCTGTAGCCGCACCAAGCCCTCGTGCCCTTTTCATCGAGATCGGCCAAGGATGCCTTGATGATCGCCTGGTCTCGCGCGCCGTTCTCCCAGCGGATCAAGCCGAGCGGGTGAATCGCCATCAGATGCGAGAAATGCCTGTGCGAGAATGGAAGAGGATAGTCCTTTGCCACGAGCAATTTGCTGCTTTTCGGATCGACGGCCAAGTCAGGCATCTCCGAGAGAAGTTGCCGCCAGCGTTCTGCTTCGCTTCCTTCGCGGACTTGCGTCGCCAGCTCAGCCGTCTTCTGGAATGCCCAGCGGATCAGGGCCAGGTCGTAGTTGGTGATTGAGGGGAACCACGCCTCCAGCCGGTCGTCGTTGATCTCGGGTGAGCAACTGAGTGGCAAGGTTCGCTTGCCATCCGGTCCCTTTTCCGTCACAGCCTCCAGGAAAGTCGAGACCTCCCTGAACCACGGCCAGGCCCGATCCCTCAGGAACTGCGGATCCATGCTGTAGCGCCACTGGAGATAGAAATGGTGGGCCAGCCACGCAGCGGTCGTCGCGGAGTGTGTGTATTGATGCCAGCCGCCGATCTGGTTCTGCTCCAGGTCCGCCGTCATCGGCACGTTCAAGCCGGGCAGATCGAAGAATCGCTTCGTCCATTCCCGAGCCGTTTCTCTCGTCTGCCACAGCCACGTCACGTAGCCCGATGCGCCATCGAGATGATTGCCGCTATAGGCGGGCCAGTAGCTCAATTGTGTGTTCAGGTCGTGATGATAATCGCCCTTCCACGGGGGGATTTTCATATCGTCCGCCGTCCAGGGTCCTTGCAGCGTGATCGGCGGCGTGTCCGCTCGGGCTGCCGAGCCGAACTTGTACATCTCAAGATACCACTGCCGTTCGATGATCGGGTTCGGCACGGACACCGACGCCTGGTCCCAGTAAGCGGCCCACCAGCGACCGTGACTGTCAAGCAGCTTGTCGAGCCCGGTATCGAGCGCTCGTTCACAGTTGCTCTTAGCCGTTTCCAGAGGCTCAGTCGAATCCCTCGAAGTCACAATGGACCACGCCCCCAGCCAACTCTGCCCCGCCTGACGCCACGCGAGAGCCACGGCAAACCGGAAATCGCCCCAGCCCTTCTGGAGGTACCCCGTCCAATCGTCACCCCCGGACTCCACAGGTGCATCATACCGAAGGCTTGCCAGGTCGCCGGCACTGATCTTCCCTGCGCCGGCTTCCTCCGTGACCTTGCCTGCGAAAGGCGGCGCCAACAGAACGACCTTCTCTGGTTTGCCGGACCGGACCTCGATGAGTCCCAGGCGCTGGGTCGCATGGGTGAGAACGCGAACCTCAGTGCCATTGGCAAACCGGGCCTCACAAATGGCCCTGGCGACATCCAGCGACTGGCTCTGGAACGTGCAATCATCCGCAAACGTCAACTCGATGCGGCCGGCGGGAATCTTCGTCGGGCCGGCGTTGCCGTAGGGTTTGTCGTACAACCGATGCAGATCGTCGATCCGACCCTCCCTCACCCACTGCCGCATCGTCTTGTAGGAGTATTCCGCTGTGTGGAACTCCGGCACAGGACGAAGGTCCCACAGGTCCGTTCGGTCCAGCGAGATTCGCAGCGGCTTGCCGTCGCCCCAGACCAGCGCCCCGAGCAGCCCGTTGCCCAGGGGCATCGCCTCATCCCAGACCATCGCCGGCGCCGTGTAGTGCAGCCCATGCTCCACGCGAGGCTCAGCGCCGGCCGAACCGCACAAAAGGACAATGAAAGTCACTGTAATCCCGCACGTGACCGTCCTGACTGGGCTCATGACGAATCCTCAGCGAGTGTTGAGAAGCTCTTCTATCGTAGCATGGGCATCTTGCCTCATTGTTCTACACATCTCGGGACGGTGAAACCGCGATATCGACAAGGAATCACATGTTTCGGCTGATGGACATTTCATTACCGCGTTACTTCCCATCTATCCTGACCGGGAGGTTGCTCCAAATTGTCAGGGAACCGCGTTTAAGCCGCGAGAACACCATACACTTACGTCAACAACTCAAAAGATGTGTAGAACAACAAGGCATCCTGCCCATGAGTCGCAGGGCCATCTTGGCCCTGCACATTAGTGTCTTTTCATGGGCGAGACGCCCATGAAACCACGGGCAAGATGCCCGTGCTACTTTTCATACCCCCTCTCAGGCACTCATGCAGGGGCAATACGCGTGCGGGTTATCCGGATAGAGCCGGGCCTGCAGGGGCTGTCCGGCGTTCACGCGCTTCTCGTCCTCCTGGAAGACGGAGCCGCGGCCGGCACTCATCTGGCGCAGCCTCGCCAACTCGGTCTCCGTGATGGGCTGAAACGCCTGCGCCGCCGTTACCGCTTTGTCCGTCAGGTCGATGAATGACGGCGGCACCGCCGCAACCACACCCGGCTGCGACAGTGTGAATCGAATCGCCAGGCCGACCTCCTCATCCGTCTCCGCCGTCCGGTACCACCACTGGCGAGTCCGCTGAGCCCCCTCGGGCCACGCCCCGGCGTACAGCGCCTTCATCCCAATTGCCACCGTGCCCCGTTTGGCCGCCTCTTCCAGGACCGGCTCACCGAAGCCGAACTGGAGGTACTCTGCGAAGCTGATCGGGAACATGACCGTGTCGAACTGAAATGACTTGAGAGCGTCAAGGGCACCCTTCGTCGTATGTGCCGAGAAGCCGAAGAAGCGGACCTTGCCTTCTTCCTTGGCCTTGAGGAAGGTCTCGATCGCTCCGCCAGGCCCCAAACTCCTTTGCACTTCCTCCGGCGTGCGGATGTGGTGCATCTGGTAGAGGTCGAAGTAGTCGGTCTTGAGCCGCTGAAGCGAGCGCTCCAGCTCCTGCCGGGCACCGTCCTTGTCGCGCATCTTGGTTTTGCACGCGAGGAAGAGCTTGCTGCGGTCGAGACCCTGCAGGGCGACTCCCAGGCGGGTTTCCGCCGTGCCGTTGCCGTACGCGGGGGCGACATCAAAGTAATTCACGCCTCGCTCGAAGATCCTGTGGACAGCGGCGGTGCACGCATCCTGTTCCTGCTGAATCATCGAAAGGCCCGGGAATACGACGGTCGAGACCTTCTGCCCCGTGCGCCCGAGAACGCGTCGCGGCAACTCCGCCTGCTTGTCCCCCGCCATCGCAAAGACCGGCAGTGAACCCGCCCCGAGCGCACAACTGCCCGCGATGCCCCCCGCCACTTTCAGAAACGATCTTCTCTTCATGGTCGTTGTCCTCCACGAGATGATGTCCGGCACGTGTAATTCATGGGCCCTATTGTAGGGGCCGACGGCGCGTCGGGCAACGATTGTCTATTCCATTCTGCCGCAGGCGGTAGCGTCGAGGCAGATGGAGGACAGGTGCTCCGTGACCTTGCCGCTGACCCAGACGGGGCCGCCGTAAGAGCAGATCGTCCGGTATAGAGCGATCTGGTTGGGGAAGAAGCTCACTTCGATCAGTCCTGTAGCATCCTCCACCGTCACGAAGCCCATCACGCGATTATCGTTCGTCCGGGCCCGCCGGGCGGTCGCCACAAATCCCGCCACGACGACTTTTCTGCCAAGGAACCCACGCAGCCTCGTCGCCGTCACATAGCGGCTGGGGCGGGTGGCAGCGTCAAGCGCAGCTTGGCGATGGTGTTCTTGGAATACGGTTGTACCATCGCCAAGACCTTCGGCCTTGACGCTGCCACGCGGCACATAGCGGTTGGGGAGCAGCACGGCCGGGTGCATGGTGAAGGGAATTCCACTAACGTCGAGCTCCGCCGCAAGCTTCGCAACACGGTCGTAATCGGGCAGATCCCCGGCGGAGCCGCCGCGATAGATGTCAAATAACATGGGTTGGCCCTGCGGGGGTAAATCAAATCGCAAGCGACTCAACATCGCCGGCCGGGTTGGGCCCAGGCCATCGCAGGCCCCAACGTGAATCAGGTTCTGCAACTCGGGTCTGCGAAATCGTACGCGCCGCCGCAGGTCGTCCAAATCTGTGAATTCCCGCACCTGCCTCTGCTCGATGATCGCTCTGGCAGTGCCGCTGCTCAAGCCTTTGATGATGTTCAGCCCGGCGCGAATCGCGTTGTCCCGAAAACTCCATTCGATGCCACTGCGGTTCACGTGGGGCGGCAGGACCTTCACCCCGTGCCGCTTGGCGTCCCAGACATAGACCCACAGCGGGTACATCCCCTGGTGGTTGTTGAAGAGGGAGCAGTAGAACTGGGCCGGATAGTGGGCCTTGAGGTACGCCGTCTCCCAGGCGATGTTGGCGTAGACGGTCGCGTGCGCCTTGCAGTACGAATAGGCGGCGAAACGCAGCACCTCGTCCCAGATGGCCTCCGCGGTCTGGCGGTCGATGCCTGCGCGGTCCGCACGCACGCGGACGAAATCGACGTACTGGGCCTGCAGACGCGAGGGCGAGACCTTCTTGGAGACCTCGGACCGGAAGCGGTCCGCGTCGGCCACGGTATAGCCGGCGACCTCTACGGCGATTCGCATGATGTCCTCCTGGTAGAGCATCACGCCGTAGGTGTCGCCGAGGAGCTTCTCGATCTTCGGGTGGAGGTACTTGAAAGGCTTGCCGTTGACGTGTCGTTCGATGAATTCGCTTTTCATGCCGCCCGAGGCCGGGCCGGGGCGAATCAGGGACAGCGCAATCGCCAGGTCTTTCTTGCTCTTGACCTTCAGCCCGCGAAGAAGCTGCCTCATGCCCGGCGACTCACTTTGAAAGACGCCGAGACTTTCGCCCGCACTCAGCATTTCCGCCGTTTTCTGATCGCCGGGATCGAAGCTCAAATCGCTGTCGCCGTTATATGTGGCGTGGACGATTTGGATCGCCTCATTGACAGTGGATAGCGAGCGGTTGCCCAGGAGATCGATCTTCACCAGGCCGACTGCCTCCACCGCGTCCTTATCATATTGTGTGATGACGACACCCTTATTCGCCCGCTCCAGGGGAGCGATCTGCCACACCGGGTACGGCGTGACAACGATCCCGCCACAATGAACGCCCAGATGCCGCGGGATGTCCACGAGCTTCTCCGCCAGCCGATAGATCGGAGAGGACTTTTTGATCTTGCCTTCCCGTGCCAGTTGATTGATTTGGACGGGCTCGAGGCCCATGGCCCTGCCCGCGTCGCGGATCGCGCTGCGGAGCCGGTAGCGATTGATGTTGCAGACCATGGCGACCCGCTCGGAGCCCCAGCGCTCGTAGCAGAACCGGATGACCTCATCGCGTCTTCGCCAACAGAAATCGACGTCGATATCGGGACAATCGGTCCGGCCGGGATTCATGAAACGCTCGAAATACAGGCGATTCTCGATGGGACAGACCCTCGTAAACCCCAGCACGTGCGCGATCAGCGAGCCGGCGGCGGAGCCCCGAACCTCGACGGGGATATTATTCCGCTTGGCGAAGTTGACGATCTCGTGGACCACGAGGAAGTAGTCGCTGAAGCCGTTTTTTTTCACCGTCGCCAGCTCATATTCCAGCCGCTTGATCACGGCGTGGCTGGCCGGGCTGTATCTCTGCGCAAGTCCCCGGTGACAAAGCCGGGCCAGCTCGATGTCGCTCGTTGTCCCCTTCGCCAGCTCGACCTTCGGCAAGATCGGTTTGCCGGTGAGCAACTGGAAGCCGCACCGCTCGACCAGTCGGTCCGCGTTGGCCAGTGCCGCCGGACAGCGCTGAAACTTTCGCTCCAATTCCTTGGCCGTGATAAGCGTCCCAAAGCCCCAGCCGTCGTCGGGGCCGGAGCCAGTGACGCTCAACTGCCGGATTCTCGCCAGCAGCCTGGCGATCTCCATATCCTCATTCTCCAGCCAGTTGACACCGGTCCAGGCAATCGGCTCTGCCCCTTGGCCGACCGCCCACTCCGCCTTTTCCGGGTCACTGCAGCCGGCAAACAGATAGTCCCGGGGGACGAAGTCTTTCAGTTCCCCTAACAGTTTCGGCTGCGAGCAGATGCAGATGACGCCCCGGTTGTCGGCCCGCAGTTGCTCGACGAGGTCGAACCGGCTGTCGAGGTTTTTTGCCGTCGTGATTCGACAGAGATTCCCGTAGCCGATCCGGTCCTCGGCGAGCAGAATTGCCCGCTGGCTGTCGGTCAGGATTTCGACGCCGATGATGGGCCGGACATCGGTCCTTCCGGCCGCCTCGCACAGGTCCACCACTCCCGACATCGAATTGACATCCGCCAGGGCCACCGCCCCGTAGCCATACTCCGCCGCTTTCTCCACCCACCGCCGCACGGACACAGCCCCCCTCAGGAGACTGTAGAAACTCCGGCACGTCAGTGCAGCCATGCGCATACCTTCCCCGTCCGAATACCCGATGCGGTAAACAATGCCTACATGTTCAAATGCTCAGACAGAACCCAGGTGGCACGGGCAAACTCGTTTGCCCGCGGGGTCTCGATTGGGCAGGCCCCATCGAGTGAGCACCGTCAAACGAGTTGGATCCGTCCCATCTTGTTGAGACCTCGTGGCATGAGATGGGTGGCAGCGTCAAGCGCAGCTTGGCGATGGCTCACATCGATCGGGAAAAGGGCCATCGCCAAGGCCTTCGGCCTTGACGCTGCCACCCGTCTCAACAACTCGTGGCGCCTGAACCTCAACAAAATGGGACACTGCCAACGAGTTTGGCGGCGCCACCCGAGCAGGGTGCCATATCATTCCGGGGAGGCCAGCGCTCCATCACGCACGCCAGGCCTGTCATGCTGAACGAAGTGAAGCATCTGGCCTGAGAACGAGAACTAGATATCGATGCATGAGAAACTTCCCCTTCTATACCCGGATCCTTCGCTGATGCTCAGGATGACAAGATGATCGCCCCAGGAAAAATGAACGCGCCGGGACTCTCCGGTATGGATCGCTGTGCTCCCGCACGTCCAAGGCGAGGCTGGCTCAGGTCACTGGTTCAATGCGATTTTTGCCAGGTTGGGATATGTTTTCAAAAGCCCCTCAGGTACTGGTTGTTTTTGACCGGTGACCAGCGCCTTGAGCTCCAGGGCGTTGGCCAGCTCGGCTCCCCTGTAATGATTATTCACGATCACGGTCAGCGACTCGAAGGCCTTGCCCAGGCTGTCGAGCCGCTCCTTGATTGTCGCAAGCTCCCGATCGTTGTAGTAGTAGTCGTAGACCTCATCCCGGCCAGCCTTGCTGAACCACTTTTCCGCGTTGCGTCCGTGCATGCGGAAGTAGCCCGCCTTGCCAACCGTGCACTGCTCCAGATTGAACGATTGTCGCGACGTTGGGTAATCGAGGTTGCAGACGCCGACCCCCAGTCCCCCCAGGAAATCCAAAGCCTCCTGGTGTTCCCACGATTTGTGCCGCAGCTCCACGACCAAGCTGAATGCATCCTTGAAATGACTGACAATCTTCGCCAGATGCTGGCGATTTGCCGCGTTATCCCCGAAATCATACCGGAACTGGACAAGCAGATGCCTGAGCTTCCGGGCCTCCAGCATCGGTGCGAAGCCCTGGTGGAATTGCCTCACTACCGCCAGATCGATTTTACCCTCATGGGTAAAGCTCTGATGCAGTTTGGCGGTGAAGAAGAACTCCGGCTTGTCCGCCGTTCTCTCCAGCCACGAGTTCGTGTTCCGCTCGAACGGCGGCCGGTAAAACGTGCTGTTGATCTCGATGCAGTCCACGAACCTGCTGACGTACGCGAGCTGATCCGCCTTGGGGTCCGTGTACACGATCCCGTCCCAGTCCGGATAGGACCATCCTGCGATCCCTATGTACGTAGGACAAACCATACTCGTGCCCGCCGAATCCTGGTTCGCCGCTCGTGGATAGCTATCCGATGTCTTTTCGGATACAGCCGATGACCTTGCCGATGATTCGTACATCTCTATCAAACTGCTTGATATATCTCGTTTTGTACCCGGCCCTGCTGTTGGCGGGTTTCAGGGCGATTCGATCCTTCTGAATGAATACCCGTTTCACGGTAGCCTCGTCGTCGAGCAGGACGACGCCGATCTGCCCGTCCTCAATGGTCGCGCGGGGCCTGACGACCACGTAATCGCCGTCCATGATGCCTTCATCGACCATGCTGTCGCCGGAGACCTTCAGGAGGAAGAGCCCTTTGGACCGCCCGAACATCTCCCCGAGCTCCATGTAGCCCTCGATGTTCTGCTCTGCAAGGATGGGCTCGCCCGCGGCCACCCGGCCGAGAATGGGCACGCCCTGCGTAGTCTCGACCTCCCGGAGGTAGTCCGGGGACAGGCGCAGCCCCCGGTGGCCGCCGCAATCCACCAGATAGCCCTTTTTCCTGAGGTAACTGACCAACTGGTACGCGGCGTTCTGGGCCAGCCCGAAATGCCGGGCAATCTCTCGCTGGCTCGGGGGAATGTTTTCTCCCAACCGGCTCGCCACGAACTCCAGAACCCGCTGCTGCTTCTGCGTCAATGGTTCCATATTTGCACCCCTCAAAAGCTATTCTATCGAATTTCCATATAAGCTATGGTGGTTTGACCAACGTGTCAACAGAAATTTTCAAATTTTTTTCACATTCTCCGACTTTTTACACGCTTCGGGGCATGCGCCGCTCTGGCACGGGGCACAAAAGGCAAAGACATGCACCGGGAGGTATATCGGTCCGACCTGCATCAAGCAGGCGATCCACGGACATGCTGGAAGATGCGGCCGCTACGGGCTTCCACCGTCGAAACGGCTGAGCGGAAGAATGCCCGATCCACGATGTCTCCGCCGACCGCTGTCAAGGCCGGCGGATAGGACGCGTCGGCGGTTTCTCCAGTCGGCTCTGCTCTTCCGGCGTCGGCGGCCACTGCCGGAAGATCGACCACATGCCGGGCGTGCCGGTGTCCCACGCCTCCTGATTGAACGCCTTGTCCTTCTTCATGTACTCGACGTGGCCGTCGTAGAAGGTGAAGTTGGCTCCGTCGCTGTGCCGGTACAGTGTCGGGCCGTCGCAGCCCACGTCCTTGTAGGGCATGATCGTATCCTGGTGGAGGACGTCCCAGCCGATCCTGTAATTGGCGCCTTTCCAGTGCAGCCACCAGTCGTTACTCTCCGTGAAGACCATCTTGCCGGCAGGAATGCGGACGGTCGTGGTCTTATGCCCTGCGTACGTGATGCCGAACCAGTCCGTGCCGTAGTACCAGTCCGTCACGTTGTATCCATAACTGAGCCAGCAATTGTACCGGGGATCGGGTTGCCGCTTGATCGAGATCGTATCGCTCGGGCACAGGAACTGTTTCGGCGCCATATAATCGTTGTTTTCCGACGGCGACTGCCTGCTCTTGTCGCCGACGAGTTTTCGGAAGAACTGGTTGGCGGGCCAGTACTTGGCGGCGCCCCATGTCGCATCCATGCTCGGGACGTACCAGCCGTCCTCCTCTTCGGCATAGAGCACGTTGGCCATTCCCAAGCCCCGGAGATTGTTGCCGCAGAGGATTCGTCTGCCGTGGTCTCGTGCCAGCATCAGGGCCGGCATCAGGATGGCCATCAGCACGGCAATAATGGAGATGACCACGAGAAGCTCGATAAGCGTGAAAGCCTTTCGGATTCGCATCGCGATGCCCTCTTCTCAAGCTGCTCTGCTTGCATGTTTCCCTATGGATTTCTACCCGCCGTCTTCGCGGGGGCGTCTGCAATTATTGTAACCGAGTTTCCCCCGTGGACCAACGAAAATCCGGGGCCACATTGGGCACGGGTGCGGTCGGTATTCGGTGGCGGATTCTGACCACACCCGATGGAAGGACGCCCGCCCGTTGCCTGTTTTCTGTCGCCCCTACGGGGCTTGCGGATATCATTCGCTATCGGTACCCACCGTTGAAACGGTGGGCTCTTGCCGATCGCCCCTGCGGGGCGGCAGCCCAAGTCCGGAGGACGACAGAGACTAGCCCAGCGATTTATCGCTGGGCAAACCGGGGCCAAGGATAAAACGAGTCCCGTAAGGGACGAAAGAGGGGCAGTCGGCACACGGCTATGCGCTGCCACCGTATTCCGACCGCACCCTTGGGCATCATCCGATCGTCGCGGCGCAGGCACAGGTATGGACATGGCTGACTCCGATGGATATCGTGGCGGCATATAGACGCAGGATCATCGCCGGTTTGGCCGGCCGTCCGAGCAGGAACGCGTACGAAAGGGCCCTGTGGAGCAGCAGGAAGGAGGCCGCAGAGATGAAGGTCGAGATTGCAGGACGCATCCTGGAACTGGTCGAGGGAGACATCACGGAGATGGACACGGATGCCATCGTCAACGCAGCGAACGCCCAGTTGATCTTAGGAGGCGGCGTGGCGGGCGCCATCCGCCGAAGAGGCGGGCCCCAGATTCAGGCCGAGTGCGACAGGATCGGCGGCACACACGTAGGTGGGGCCGTCATTACCACCGGCGGCAGGCTCAAAGCCAGGCACGTCATTCATGCCGTCGGGCCGCGAATGGGCGAGGGGGATGAGGACGCAAAGCTCAGGAGCGCGACGCTGAAGGCTCTGCAGGTCGCTGATGAGAATGCCCTGAAGAGCCTCGCCTTTCCCGCGATCAGCACGGGCATCTTCGGCTTCCCCATTCAACGGTGCGCCGAGATCATGCTCGCCACGGCTATCGAGTACCTCCGCGGCCAAACCGGCCTCCAACACGTCGTCTTCTGCCTCTTCGGACAAGACAGTTACGACGTGTTTGCCAGACAACTTGAGCGGCAAACCGCCTCTTGAACGAAACCTGACCCCTGAAGACCGCCCCCGTCACAGACGGTCCCCGGTCCCCGGCGCAACAAAGGGTTTTAGATTGACGAATCGTTATACGCAATTATAATCTTCTGTATCGGTGCGTCCCGCCACCGGACAAGGCGACCTGAGGTGCCGTATCGACAGCGGAGACAACAGGATGTTTTTCAAGAAGGCATAGAATGGAGACGAAGTTCAACGTCTTCGAAATCCTGCAAATCGCCGAGCAGATCGAGCATAAGGGAGCGAAATTCTATCTTAAGACCGCAGAGTCGTTCAACGACCCGGCTATCCGCGACCTCTACTACCGATTGGCCACCTGGAAGGCCAAGCACGAGAAGATCTGGGCTCGCATGAGAAAGCGATTCTCGGAGAAGACCGGCGAGTTCGGCACATTCGATCCCGACGATTACGTCCTCTCGAACCCCCCTGTGATGGCCGGGCTGACGTGGTTCGGGACCAAGCAGGATGTCGCCCCGCACCCGACCGGGAAAGAGGACAAACGCCAGGTGCTCAAGGACGCAATTCGCCGGGCCAATGAAGTCGTCATCTTTTACCGGGGCCTGAAGGACTTTGCCCGCGACCCCGCCACGACCGATACGATCGACAAGATCATCCGCGAGGAGAACCGCCAGATTCAGTTTCTGGCCGAGGAGTTGAGGAAAGAATAGCCTCCGCATCGGACGTCGGGACAGCGGTCTGTCCGCCGGCAGGTTCCGCCTCCGGAGCCCGGAGAGCCTTACCGGCCGGGTCCGCAGATTTCTCAAAGTCGCCGGCGAGCAGGTTGCCGATAGGCTTGAGGGTATCGAACTGAATCAGGACGATCCGGATGGCCGCCGTGATGGGGACGGCCAGGAACATCCCGACGATACCCCACAGCAGGCCCCAGACCGACAACGCCAGAAGAACGGTCACCGGGTGCAGGTCCAGCCCCTCGCCCATCAGCTTGGGCTCAACGAAGTTGCCGAGCAGGTTGTGAATGGTTCCGGGGACGGCGACCACCAGAATCACCGCCAGAGGCGAGTGGAACTGGGCCACCGCGATGGGAATCGGCAACAGCGTCGCAATGATGGCGCCGATCGAGGGGATGAAGTTGAGCAGGAAGGACAGGACCCCGAAGACGCCCGCCAGTTGCAGGCCGATGATGGACAGCGAGGCCCAGACCAGGATGCCGACGACCGCCGAAATGACGATTTTGGTGCCGATGTACCGCCGGATTTTCTGCACCACGGCCCTGTAGATCTGCGAATGTTCCGCATATGGATTGCGGCCGGCCAACAGGAAAATGACGAAGATGGACACGAAGAGCACGCCTGAGATCAGTCCGAAGATCGCTCCAACCGTGTTTCTCAGCATGGTGAAGATGTAGTTCGTCAAGTCCCTGACGACCTGTTTTGCACTGTCGATTACGTCCTTGGCGATCTGTTTGGTGTCGAACTGCCGTGGGTGCTCGGCGGTCGCTCCCGGCCCAGCGCCGGGGACGCCCGTCCCATTGGCATCTTTCGGCGGAACGGTGGGCTGGGGGCGTACATCCAGTGTCGCCGGCTTATCAGCGCCCGTGACCAAAGGAAGCAATTCATAAGTCCCCGGCTGGCGCTGAGCCGGCCGGCGCTCGTCGTCCTTCGCGGGGGAAGCCGGCTTCGGCTCGTTAGGCGACGTTGCGGACTTGGCCTTCTGATCCTCCTGCGCCTCCTGCCGACTATACACGTACTCGATCGGTTTGAGCAGTTGGTCGGCCATCTTGGCGAAACTGTCGCTGTATTCGCCCGCCGTGGAAGCAATCGTCCGGATCGCCTGAGCAACGGCAAACGAAACCAGCGCGATGACGAAGAACACGACGAGCAGCGTCACGATGATCGCGATGAACCGAGGCAGTCTCAGGCGCTTCACCTGGAAGTCCTGGATCGGCGAGACAAGCGCGACGATGAAGAGGGCCACAACGAAGGGAATCATCACGGCCCGCGTGTAGATCAGGGCCGCCGCCAGCGCCACGACGGCCAGGATAGCCAGCGAGGCCGTCGTCAACCACGATTGCTCACCATATCGTTCTGTCATAAACCGCCTGAGAATCGGCCGAGTTCATATGCCGGGTCCGGCCGCCGCGTCCCCCGTCACCGGCACCGGACCAATTGCTGATCGTCTATCGCCAGATTCGGCAGACGGGCCCGCAGATCTTCAAGAAATCGCAAGCCGTCCGTCCAGTATCCGGCCGTCGGTTTCAAGCCCGCGTCCAGACCCGCGAAGTACCGGTTCATGCACTCCATCAACAGTTCTCGAACGTACTTGCTGACCATGGAGGCGAGCGACACGGGCAGATGATGCCCATCCGCTTCGACCTCGAAGTTCAGCCGCAGCGTCCGCGAGGCGGCCTGCATCTCGTACACGCTGCTCTGCGGCTCCTCCCGGACAATCCGCAGGTCCATCCCGGGAAAACTCCGCAGCAGATGATCGCGATAGTGGGCCCGCCCGCCCTGCCGGTCGATCATGACCCAGATGTCGTCCCGGGGGAACTCCTCCAGAAGGTCCTGGATCAGCCGGCTCGTGGCGATGAACAGGACCTGGGCCTTGTTCTTCACGCGGTCGATCATCCCGTTGTAATACGCGACGTCCAGGCAGCAGCACCGCAGCCGCAGCAATTTCACCCCGCGCGCCGCGGCATCATCCGCAAACACCTTCGCGGCGATCCTCGTATCCGCCAGACCGGCCGCCGGAAGATGCTGCTCAATATCCTGAAACCAGGGGTACGCGGAAAGCCGCGGCAGGCAGTCCGGGCACAGGATAGTCAGCAGCGATGCCAGACTCGGCGTTTCCACGCCTGCGGCCTGAAGCATGGCAAGGACGGTCCGCTCCAGGTGCCCCAACCCCTCCGCCCGGTGGTACGCCTTCTTGCTGTCGGCGACGAGCAGGCGGCCGGCGAGATGTCTGCGGGTCATCCCGACGCTGCGGCTCAGCGTCTGCCACAGGTCCGCCTCCAGCACCGCCGGATCGACGGCGAACACGCTGGAGGATACCACCAGCGGACCTAAAAGCGGCCCGAACCCCGCCTCATCGATCCCTGCCAGGATTGCCATCCTTGTGCCCTTGCCTTGCTGATGCGACTTTCGTGCTATTCGGACGTGCCGTCAAGGCTCCTCAATCCGCACCTTAACTCATAGTGGAAATGCAGGAGATTGTCAATGAAGAATGCCATTCGCCGGAGCGCAAAGGACATAAAGAACCAGCCACAATCTACAGGTAGGATCGTGAGAGGGAAGATGAGAAATCTCGTCGATGGTTTTGGTCTTGTTCGGTGGCGAAAGCCCGGTATAATTCCGGTGATTCTGCTCGACAACGGAGACCGACGATGACTGACAGTAAGTCCGAAGACAACGAGCGGAGCGAGAGGAACGAATCCGTGCCGACGGCCGGGTACGGCATCGATTCGGAAGGTCCGGGGGCACAGATTGGGCCCTACAAGCTCATCAGTATCCTCGGCCAGGGCGGCTACGGCATCGTGTACCTGGCCGACCAGCATGAGCCGGTCCGACGACGCGTGGCGCTGAAAGTCATCAAGCCGGGCATGGACAGCCGCCAGGTGATTGCCCGCTTCGAGGCCGAGCGACAAGCTCTGGCCCTGCTGGACCATCCCAATGTCGCCCATGTCCACGAGGCTGGCTGCACAAGTACTGGACGGCCATACTTTGCCATGGAGTACGTCAAGGGCGTCTCCATCGTCGAGCACTGCGACCGACATAGACTATCTGTCGAGGATCGTTTGGAGCTGTTCCTGCAGGTCTGCGAGGCGGTTCAGCATGCCCATCAGAAAGGCATCATCCATCGAGACATCAAACCCTCGAATATCTTGGTCTCATTTGAGAATGAGCGAGCCATCCCTAAGGTGATCGACTTCGGCATCGCCAAGGCGATCAGTCAGCCTCTGACCGAACGGACCTTGTACACGGAGCGGGGCCAACTGGTCGGCACGCTCGAATACATGAGCCCCGAGCAGGCGGAGATGACCAGTCAGGACATAGACACCCGCTCGGACATCTATTCCATGGGCGTGGTCCTGTATGAGTTACTCACAGGCGTGCTGCCCTTTGAGAGCGACACTTTGCGTCAGGGCGATGTGGACCACCTGCGGCAGATCATCCGCGAGCAAGACCCCAAGACCCCCAGCACACGTCTGAGCCGACTGACACGCGAGGACAGCAGTCGCATCGCCCAGCAGCGTCGCTCTGAAGCCGGTGTCCTGCGTCGCAAGCTCCGCGGCGATCTGGATTGGATCACGCTCAAAGCGATGGATAAGGATCGCACGCGTCGTTACGCCTCAGCGGGCGAGCTTGCCGCCGATATCCGGCGGCACCTAGCCGATGAGCCGGTGATAGCCGGACCGCCGAGCAGATTGTACCGCATGCGTAAATATGTTCGCCGGCATCGGGCCCTCGTCACGGGTCTGGCGGCGGTAATGCTCGTATTCCTGGCCGGCGTGGCGGGTATAGTGGTGTTCGCCATCAAAGCCGATCAGCAGGCCCACAGAGCGGACCGGCAGGCCCGCACGGCCCAGGCGGTGGTTGATTTCCTCAACAAGGACCTGCTGGGGTCCGTGAGTCTCCAGCAGGCCAAAAGCGTCCAGGTGACGGTCCACTCGATCCTTGATGCGGCTTCCGAGCGGCTGGAGGGCAAATTTGCCGATGAGCCTCTGGTGGAAGCCTCGATCCGCCAGACGCTGGGGAATACCTACCTCCATTTGGGCGACTATGACCGGGCCGGGCCCCACACGAAGCGCGCTTACGAGCTGCGCCTCGCACAGCTTGGCGCCGCGGACCCTCTCACCCTGGCTTCGGCCAGCGACCTTGGGATTCTGTACCTGTCGCAAACGCGTTACGCGGAAGCGAAACCGCTTTTGGCGGAGTGCCTGGAATCCCGGCGTCGCATTCTCGGGCCTGAACATGCGGATACTGCAGGATCGACCGTGTGGCTGGGCGTGCTCTATATGGCGATGGGGGACGCCAACTCTCTCCAAGAGGCCGACAGACTGCTGACGACCGGCTTCGAAATGTGCACCCGTATCCTCGGCAAGAAAGACCCTGCCACGCTGGACGCCATGAGCGCCCTGGCCCTTCTGCGGGGCGGTGTTCAGTATCGTTTCGAGGAAGCCATCCCTCTGTGCTTCGAGGGCTTGGAGACCGCGCGCAATGTGCTGGGGGAAGAACACCTGACGACGGTGGGGTTCACAGCCTTGGCCGCGTTCCTCGAAGCCTGCACAGGCCAGCTTGAAGGGGCCCGGCGTCACGCACAAGCCGCTATGGAGATACGTCAGCGGATCTTGGGCAAGGAACATCCGGACACCCTCTATGCGATGTGCACGCTCGGCTGGGTGTACAGCATGCAATTACAGCCCGATCTGGCCGAGCCGCTCCTGGTCGAATGCGTGCGGCTGGGGCGGAGCATTCAGGGCAAAGGGAATCCCTGGGTCGTCTTCCATACGATGAAACTTGCCCGCGTCCGCGTCTTGCAGAGCCGATATCAGGAGGCGGAGTCTCTGCTTACGGAGGCCCTCGCCGACGGTCGCAGTTTCCACATCGAAGGTCACCCCATCATGAACTTGGCCGTGGCGGACATGATCGATCTGTACGTCATACAGGAACGAGCCGACAAGCTGCAAGCCTGGTGTTCCGCGGAGCTGGAGAGGTTGTCCCAGGCGCCGCGTCGCGACGCTCGGGCCATGGCCTCCATCCACGCCTTGCTCGCCTGGCGTCAGGCCACCTATCCTTCGGCCGCGATCCGCGACGGAGCCAAAGCGATTGAGAACGCCACGAAAGCCTGCGAACTGACCGATTGGAACGATGGTGCCTACCTGGACGTGCTGGCAGCCGCGTACGCGGAGGCCGGCGACTTTGACAATGCCGTCAAACACGTGCGCCAGGCGACCCAAACCCCGTCTCGCCCGGGGGTCTTCTACGTGAGACCCGAGACCATACGGCATCACCTGAAGTTGTACGAATCGAGACGCGTCCCACGTGCCAGTTGCTTTACGGGCATCGCCAGAGTGAAGACCTGCCAGGAGAAATATGCCGAGGCGGAACAGGAACTCACCACGACGTTGCCCGCGATACGACGTCTTTTCGGGGACACGCATCCGGAGACTCGCGGCTGCATCCTGGTGCTCATCGAGTTGTACGAGGCCTGGGGCAAACCGGAGCAAGCCGAGAAATGGCGGGCCCAACTGCCGCCCGAAGCGCCGGCTCCAAAGCCATAGTCGAACGCCCGACCGGCACAGACGACTTGTTGCGTGGTCATCAGGTCCATGCTACACTCCATGGGAATATCGCGGCTGGTAAGGAGACAACCATGTTGATTGTCCATGTGCATGTGCATGTCAAGGCGGATCAGGTCGAGGAGTTCCGGGTGGCGAGCGTCGAGAACGCCAAGCAGAGCGTCAAGGAGCCGGGCGTTGCGAGGTTCGACGTGATTCAGCAGCAGGATGACCCGACGCGGTTTGTCCTCGTCGAGGTCTACCGCACGGCGGGCGATCCCGCAAAGCACAAGGAGACGGCCCACTATAAGAAGTGGCGGGACGCCGTGGAGAGCATGATGGCCGAGCCGCGGACCAGCGTGAAATACACCAATGCGTTTCCGGGCGAGTCGGGTTGGAGCACGAGCAGCAAGTAGGTTGCACGTCATCTGAGATTTGCAGTATGAGACTCGAATTCTCCACCGCCGACAGGATCGTGTTCGGGCCCGGTGTCGCGGAGCAACTGGCCGAGACAGTGGCCGGATATGGGGACCATGCGTTCGTGGTCCTCGGCTCCACACCTGGCCGGTTCAGCCGCATCCTTGATCAACTCGCCTCCCGAGGCATCCAGTGCGAGCTTTTTCACACAGCCGGCGAGCCGACGACCCCCATGGTCCAGGCCGGCATTGAATCCGCCCGGCAGGTGCAGAGCCGGGTCGTCGTCGCAATCGGCGGCGGCAGTGTCATCGACACGGGCAAAGTCATCGCGGCGATGCTGACCAACCAGGGCCAACTGCTCGACTACCTGGAAGTCGTCGGCGCAGGCAAGCCCCTGCTCCACGAGCCGGTCCCATATATCGCTGTGCCGACGACAGCAGGAACCGGCGCGGAGGTCACTCGCAACGCGGTCCTTCTCGTGCCCGAGCATCGCGTGAAGGTCAGCATGAGAAGTCCCCTGCTGCTGCCCCGGCTGGCCCTGGTGGATCCGCTCCTGACCCACTCGATGTCCCCCGAGCTGACGGCGAGCACGGGCCTCGATGCCTTGACGCAGCTCATCGAAGCCTTCGTCTCCAGTAAGGCCAATCCCCTGACGGACGGCATCTGCCGTGAGGGCCTCCAGCACGCCGGCCGGTCTCTTCAGCGAGCCTTCCGAGACGGCAGTGACGGCCCGGCGCGCGAGGATATGGCCCTGGCAAGCCTCTTCAGTGGACTTGCTCTGGCCAATGCAGGACTCGGCGCCGTGCACGGGTTCGCCGGACCGCTGGGAGGCGTGACGAACGCCCCGCACGGCGTCGTCTGCGGCAAGCTCCTGCCCTTCGTCATGGCGGCCAATACGCGCGCCCTGAAGAATCGGGCCGCGGACTCGGCAGCTCTGGCCCGCTTCGATGAGATCGCCCGAATCCTGACTGGCCGTAGCACAGCCCGTGCATCAAATGGCATCCGATGGATTGAGGACCTCTGTGAGGAGTTCGCTCTTCCGGGTCTGAGTACATTCGGCCTGTCCCGTGACAATTTGCCCGCCGTTGTCGCGCAGGCGAAGAAAGCCAGCAGCATGAAGGGCAATCCCATCGAGCTGCACGACGAGGAACTCATCGAAGTGCTCGAAAAAGCTCTCGCGTGATGCGAACGTTCGACGCCGTGTCGCGGGCGTCCCGCCCGCGATTCGAAGGCGAGACACCTTCGACACGCATCTTGCACGGGATTCATCTGTCTCTACCTGAGGCCCAGTGAACACACACTCCGCGGGGAGTGACAGTGTGGGGGTTCATAGGATCACGCCTGCGCCGGTTTCGAGATTTCCGCGAAGGGGACCTCGACCTGCTTGCTGTCGACGAACACGACGATCGTGCCGCGTTTTTTTCGCACGCGTTCGACGATGCCTTCCCGCCGGAAGGGAATCACGTAGACGCTGTCCCCTCGGTGCAGGGCTTCCACGAACTCGGCCTGGCGCTGGGCCAGCGGGGTGCCGGCCGCGAGGTCGGCCACCTTCTCGGCGAGCCCTTGGGCCCTCTGCTGCCACAGGCCGGGAGCGTTCTGCATCTCAGCGGTGAAGTCCTCGATCGCACGCCGGACTCCACGCATGGAGTCGTCGATCTCCTGGTCGGCCTGCTCTCGGAGTCGTCGGCCCTCCTCCTCCACGTTCTTGAGTCTCTCGTCGGCTTGCGAGCGCACGGCCCGGGCCTCGTCCAGCAGCGACTGGGCCTCGGAGCGTTTGCGCTCGGAGTCCTCACGAGTGGCCTGAATCTGGTTAATCAGCTCCGATGTCCCGTCCGACTCCTTCTCCAACAGGGCACTTGCCTTGCCAATGACCGTCTTGGGCATTCCCAAGCGCTTGGCGATGACCAGCGCGTTGCTGCTGCCCGGCGTGCCGATCATCAGCCGGAACGTCGGCTCCAGCGTCTCCGTGTCGAACTGCACGGAGCCATTCTGTGCCCTGGGCGTCCTGTAAGCATAGGATTTGAGCTGGCCCAAGTGGGTGGTCACAACGACCCGTGCCCTCTTCTCGATCAGCTTATCGAGCACGGCCGTGGCCAGAACTGCTCCCTCGATCGGATCGGTGCCCGCGCCGAGCTCGTCCAGTAGGACCAGCGTGCCGTCGCTCGTGCCGTTGAGGATTTTGACGACCTGGCACATGTGGGCGGAGAACGTGCTGAGGCTCTGTTGAATGCTCTGCTCGTCACCGATGTCGGCATAGACTTGGCGGAAAACGGATATGCGTGAGCCTGCGGCGGCCGGGATGTGCATACCGCTCTGGGCCATGACGGCCAGCAGCCCGATCGTCTTGAGCACCACGGTCTTGCCTCCTGTATTAGGTCCGGTGATCAGAAGCAGATCGAAGTCCTCGCCCAGGCGCACGTCGATGGGCACGACTTCATCGGTCAGCTCTCGTACCGTGCAGCCCTTGCGGTCGCTGGCCAACTGGAGCAGCAGAGGATGGCGCGCCTGGCGAATGCACAGCGACGCGTCGGGGTCGAGGTCCGGCGGGCTCATGTTATAGGCGATACCGAATCTCGCCTTCGCATAGGTCAGGTCTACCAGCGAGAGAATCTTGACACTGTCGAGGATCGCCTCCTGCTGATCGAGCACGAGCTTCGTGAGCTGCCACAGGATGCGGCCGACCTCCTTTTTCTCCTCGAAGACCGCGTCCTCCAGGTCGTTGCTCAGCTCGACCAGCTCATCCGGCTCGATGTACAGCGTGGCGCCGGTATTGGAGCGGTCGAGCACCGTGCCCCGGAGGGCCCCGCGGTAATTGGCCTTGACCGCGACCACGGGCCGGCCGTGACGCATCAGGAAATTGTCGTTCTCGATCGCCCGCTTCAGCGACGGCGCCGAGACGATGCTCATGAAGCGCTGATGAATCGTCTCGTTCAGTTGCGCAAGCTGCCGTCGAATCTCCTGGAGCTTGTCCGAGGCATCATCGCGGACGCGCTTGTCGCCGCCGATGCAGCGGCCGATCTCCTCCACGGTCGGCTGGAAGTCCCCCAGCTTCTCGCCCAGAGCGCACAGATGGCCGCTCTGCGCCGGCTCCAGGTTCGTCAGAAAAAGCCGGAGCCTGCCGCTGGCCCCCAGCGTATCGGAGACCTCCAGCAACTGCTCGGGCTCCAGCACGGTCTGCTTCTTGCCGAACTCCTTGAGCATGGCCCGGATATCTCTCAGCCCGGCCATGGGCACCCGCTCGCCGCGGTCCAGCACCGCCGTCAGCTCCGTCGTCTCCGCCACACGGGCCCTCGCCCACCTCAAATCCACCGAAGGATACAGACTCTTCGCAGCATCGCGGCCCAGATCACTGGCAGCAAACGACGCCAGAATCTTCTTCACGTCCTCGAATTCGAGCACTCGCAACGTATGTTCGTCTATTCTTCTGCCTGCCATCTGGCCCCGGTCCCGCAGCCGCCGGGCCCAAGGCGCCCCGCACGCCGCGTATATCAGCCTGTTCCACACATACTTCTTGGGCCATTATACGCCATCGTGTGCCGGAGTACACAGGACACATCGCCAAGAAAGCATGAAACATGACTGGCGAAGGCACGAAATACGAAGCTGGAGACCCAAAACAAACCCCCAATGACCCAAAGGTGTCTCGCGCCAAGACGCCAAGAGCGCCAAGGAAATCATTCAAGAAGGCTCCTGCGTTTCGTTTCTTCTTAGCGGTCTTTGCGTCTCTGGAGCGTCAGGAAAAGCCTGGCGGACCTTGTAACCTGAAAGGAGGTTGCCTTGCGAATTGCTCGTTCAGCAGGTAGCGGACCGGGCGGTGTCGGGAGTAATCCCGGCGTCGAAGCCCC
>Ga0315282_10001656_pt1 | contig 41786 bp, 45 predicted proteins | sample YL17G07_20_MG_FD_203693 | JGI IMG/M metagenome (GOLD analysis project Ga0315282, IMG submission 203693) | Sediment microbial communities from Yellowstone Lake, YNP, Wyoming, USA - YL17G07_20 | ecosystem: Environmental > Aquatic > Freshwater > Lake > Sediment | place: USA: Wyoming | collected...
TGGAGGAGATGTGACTATATATTCTCACTAATGATCTGAGTTGAAAAAGAAAACGCTAAACGTCAAGACACGACCCCATTCTTCCCGGCACACCTTTGACTACTTCATTCCATTAAGGTTTTTTACAAAATGTGAACTCCACCTGCAAGCAGACAACGGTTGGAAGATGAAGCTCTTATCGATTTGTGAGAGAAATAAGCAGTGCTGGAGACTAATAAAGTAGCCTGTCCCCTTCACCGTCTGTCCCAAAAAGAAAGGGGCGTAGGATTAAGTATGGTGTCCCCGGAATTCCCAGCGATAACCAAACCAAGCGCCTCTATGCATCTCTATGAGCTGCTTTCTCTCTTCCGGCAAACCTTGCTTCTGCGGCTACCAGCACTTACGATTATGCAACGTAAGAAACAACGTCCCTCTTCTTTATATAATCATTGTTCTTTGCAATAAAGAAGGTCCCTTCAACAAAAAGGGATCTTCTCAATCTAATTACAGTTTAACGACATTGATCGCCTTGGGACCTTTCGGGCCTTTTTCAATATCAAAGCTAACTTTGTCACCTTCAGCAAGGGTCTTAAAACCACTGCCTTGGATGGACGTGTGGTGGACAAAAACATCAGTGCCGTCTTCAGCAGTAATGAATCCGAAACCTTTACTCTCGTTAAACCATTTCACAGTTCCTTGTGCCATTTCATTTACCTCCAAGCAAATATGAATTACCATTTCTAATCAGCATAATTATATCAGGTTTGAGAGGTGTAAAGTTCAAGAAGAATTTGCTGCAGCAACACTGTCTGCTTATGTCTTCTTTTCCTTTGATGTTTTTTTTCGCCTTTGTAGTTTTTTCTGATGTTTTTTGAGATGTTTTCAATGTTTTCGGTTTTGTTTTGTCTGATGTTTTCTTGCTTTTGGTTGACCTGCTAACTGGCTTCCCTCAACGCTTTTTTAATCTCTATACACACGTCCTCCTTTTTTTACAGTCTCCCGAAACCCCTTCTTCACTTTCTTAATAATATCAACTTCGTGCTCTATTTCCTTTGCATGTCTCTCATGTCTCTCCATCACTATCCTCTCTGCCTCCAACCAATCTTCTAATTCATACCCGTGAGCCTTTCCTCTTTTTTCATAAAGTTCATACGCAACCCTTGCAATCTCATCATATATATCCTTTTTCTTATCCATTCCATCCTCCCTCCAAAAAATATCTCTTAGTCGATAATAAATTGCTTTTTTAACATAATTCTTTTCAATTTTTAATGCAATGTTGATTTTCTGGGCATACGATACTTGGGACTTAATTCTTTAAAATGTATACAAGTAGTTAATATCATCAATTTCCATTTGAGAGCAGAATCAAAGGGGTCAGACTTGTTTATTGCAATTTGATTATTTTTTTGGGTTTAGAGTTCAGCCTTTCAAATGCAAGGTCAAGCATAAGGATCAAAAGAATAGGCCTGAATCATTTCCAAAAGAAATACACAGAATTATAAGGTTATGCAGAAGCGTTTGTTTCTGTGAGAAAGTAGTAATCCAGTCTGTTCAATCGTGGCAACAGACTTATATGTGGAGTCATCATTAAACGGGGATAATCAGAACAAATGACAAGAAATAAGTCGGCCTTTTATCTTCCTTAATTCAGGTATAACCTTATCGCATGGGTCGAATCTTTTAGGGCATCTTGGATGGAAGGAACAGCCAGGAGGAATGTCTATCGGGCTTGGGACATCACCCTTAAGAAGTGCCTTTTTCTGACCATCAGGTCTTATTTTGGGTGCAGAAGAAAGCAATTCTATAGTATATGGATGAAAAGGATTACTGAAAAGCTCATCTGTTTTTGCATGTTCCACTATTTTCCCAAGATACATTACTGCTACTTCATCACTGAAATATTGAACTACTCTCAGGTCATGACTTATGAAAAAGAACGAGATGTTTGATTTTTTTTGAAGTTCCTGAAGGATGTTCAGTATCTGTGCCTGTATTGACACATCGAGAGCTGAAAGGGGTTCATCTGCTACTATTACATTCGGGGAAACAGCAAGTGCCCTTGCAATACATATCCTCTGTCTCTGTCCGCCACTGAATTCGTGAGGGTAGCGGTTTAAAACGTCAGTCTGAAGCCCTACACTTCCTAATAATCTAATGACTTTATCCTTGAACTCAGACTTATTAACAATCTTGTGTATTTTTATGGGTTCTGAGATAGTATCAAATACAGTCATCCTCGGATTTAAAGATGCAAATGGATCCTGAAATATTATCTGCACGGATTTTCTGAATTCCCGTAAAAATTTTCCTTTAAGTTCCTGAATATCTCTACCATGAAAAAGAATCTGCCCTGATGTAGGAGGTATCAATCTGAGAATAAGTCTTGCTACAGTTGATTTTCCAGAGCCGCTTTCTCCAACCAGGGAAAAGACCGTACCATCTTCTATAGAGAAATTTACCCCATCAACAGCTTTTGACCATTCCTGCCTTGCAAAAGCCTTCCTTTTGACCGGGAAGTATTTCCTGAGTTCCACTACATCGATGATACCCATTTAATTTCCTCTGATCTTATGCACCGTGCGAACTGACCTGGTATGATCTCCCTTAAGACAGGCTCCTCTTTCTGGCAGTCAGAAATCATATATGGACACCTATCTGAAAACTTACACCCTGGAGGAAGCTCATCAGGTCTGGGTACCGAGCCACGGATTGGTTTTAAAGGGGTTCCCTTTGTTTTAGGTAATGATTCTAAAAGTCCTATAGTGTAGGGATGTTTGGGGGTCTCAAGTATATTTGGAACCCGAGAGACCTCCATAATTCTTCCTGCATACATGATAGCAGCCCTTTTAGCATTTTCAGCAATGACACCGATATCATGGGTTATCAGTAAAACAGCCATATTCCCTTGTTGTCTGAGATTCTCAAGAAGATCAAGTATTTGTGCCTGTATCGTGACATCAAGGGCTGTTGTGGGTTCATCTGCAATCAGCAAAGATGGTTTACAGGCTACAGCCATAGCTATCATAACCCTTTGCCTCATCCCTCCTGACATCTGGTGCGGATATTCTTTTATCCTTATTTCTGGTGATGGAATTTTAACCGCCTTTAAAAGTTCTACAGCATTGGCCATTGCATCCTTCTTTGAGAGAACCAAGTGAGTAGTGAGGACCTCAGCTATCTGATAACCAATCGTAAGTACCGGATTCAGAGAGGTCATCGGCTCCTGAAAAATCATTGATAGTTCTCTCCCTCTCAGTCTCCTCATGGATTCATTATCAAGTTTCAGGAGGTTATTACCTCTAAATATTATCTCGCCCTCTGCAAAAGCATTATGTGGAAGTATTCCCATAATGGATAAAGCCGTAAGGCTCTTCCCGCATCCGCTCTCTCCAACAAGGCCAAAGACCTCAGCCTCTTTAATCTCAAAGTTAAGATTTGAGACAACCTTTATAGAAGTGCTTGCGGATCTGAAGGAGATATCAAGGCTCTTTACCTCAAGAAGAGAAGTCATGTTTTTTTCTATCCTTGTCTTTACGCCTTGATCCTGATAGGGCTGTTTCTAATACAAAGTTATAATCTGCATATTTATCTATTTTTTTAATCAGCAACCACTCCTTATCCTTACCTGACATCTTTGCCAATGCAAAGGCGCCCTGCAGTTTCTTTCCATAAAATATAATATCGAGTTTTCCACGTGTAAGACTTCCCCCTTCTATCTCGTAAGTCCCTTTATCCCAAATTACAACAGTACCAGCGCCGTACATCCCTTCAGGTATTTCCCCTTCGAAAGGTGCATACTCAAGAGGATGATCTTCAACCATGATAGCGAGCCGTTTTTCTTTTGGATTCATGGATGGACCTTTTGGCACAGCCCATGATTTCAGCACCCCTTCCATTTCGAGCCTGAGATCAAAATGAAGCCTTTGTGCATGGTGTTCATGAACAACGAATATCGGCATTTCTATTATCCTTCTAAATTATATAAGATTCTTTCCCGAAAAAGGTGCAATAGAAAAAAGAAATGCACCGGATAGAGGGCATTTAACCCATATCATTCATTAAATTATTGACAGATATAGTATTAGAGCGGTTTTAATCCACCTCAGGCGGATTAAATTCTTTCGGAGAAAGAATTTTCCTCGGAGGCTCGGTTTCTGTCGAGCCGAGAATGAGCGACAATACTATATCTGTCAGTATGCATAAAATTTATGAATTAACCGGGTTAAATACTGAGTTCTTTAATTTACTTCAGAATCTCTGAAGAGGCAGATTGCTTTGATACAATGTTTTTCTTATAATGTAACGTCTATGGATGAACTCATCGGTGAACTCTCTGAACTGTGCGGAATACTTCCTGAATACTATGATATTTCTGGAAAGAAACATATAACCTCTATCAAGACCAAAAAGGCAATCCTCAGGTCAATGAATCTGAAGATCGATTCGATCGATTCAATACTTGCTGAAATTAATCAGCGGAAATGCCAGCCATGGAAAAACATTATGGAATCAGTGTATGTAATATCAGCACATGACCAACCCTTGAAGATCCCTCTTTACCTTCCCATAAAAGAGGGAGATGAGTCTAAACTCGCCATATCATGGTCTTTAGAGAATGAATCGGGGCAAAAGGATACATTTATGCTTTCAGGACAAGATATACATGTCTCTGATCAACAATGGATTGACGGAATAAGACATATTCATGTAACGCTCTCAGAAAATGATGCAAAGGATATTGGTTACTATACAATTGTTGTTGACTGCAGACATACCGACTGTATCTTTGAAGGAGGGAGGAATCATTTACAAAAAACTGCTCAAGTCATAATAACTCCTGACACGTGTTATATACCTCCTGAACTCTGGAACGGAAGGGCGTGGGGTCTTTCTATCAACCTCTATGCAATACGATCAGATAAAAACTGGGGAATCGGAGATTTTACCGACCTTGCGAGAATTGTAAGATGGATTGCAGGGTTGAAAGGTAGCTTTGTCGGGATAAACCCTTTGCATGCAATCCCAATTACAAGGCCATTCGGTCTCAGTCCATATTCTCCTATCAGTAGACTCTTTAAGAATTTTATTTACCTTGATCTGGAACAGATACCTGAAGTTATAGAATCAGAAGATGCGAGGGCACTTATTGCTTCAGACGACTTCATTAAAGAATTAGAGGAAGCCAAAACTGAAAACCTCGCTGATTACGAAAAGGTAGCGAAGCTGAAAAAAGAGATATTACGGAATACTTTTAGTCTCTTCTACAAAAAGCATTTCATGCACAATACCCGTCGCGGGAATGACTTAAAGAACTATATTTCAAAAGGGGGCAGAGATCTTGAGTATTTTGCCCTCTTCCTGGCCTTATGGGAGCATCTGAAGAAAACAAATAATTCATGTACATGGCAGGAATGGCCCGAGGATTATCATACACCTTCAAGCAAGGAAGTCCAGGAATTCAGAAGAGCGAACCGAGAAGAGATCCTCTTTTATCAGTATATTCAATGGCTTATCGATGGACAGCACAAACACGTTGCAGAGGAAGCTCACCATCTCGGTATGGGTATCGGGCTATATCACGATCTTGCAATTGGCTCTGTTGGCGGGGGTAGTGACGCATGGTGTTATCAGGATGTCTTTGCACGTGACATGGGTGTTGGAGCGCCCCCTGACAATTTCAGCCCTGATGGCCAGAATTGGGGATTTCCTCCTCTTGATCCAGAGAAATTGAAAGAGACAGGATATGAACTCTTTATCCAGATAATACGAAAAAATATGAACTACAGTGGTGCCCTGAGAATAGATCATGCCCTTGGTATGTTCAGGCTCTTTTGGATACCAAAAGGCTCGACTCCTAAAGAAGGAGCCTATATTTGCTATCCATCAGAAGACCTCCTCAGAATTATTGCACTGGAAAGTGTTCGTAACAAAACTGTAGTGATAGCTGAAGACCTTGGTACCATAGGAGAAAATGTGAGGGAAACACTTGCGAAATTCCATATGTTTTCTTACAAGCTTTTTTACTTTGAGAGAAATTACCCTGACCCGTCATTTTCCACACCTGATAAGTATCCAGATTTAGCACTCTGCGCAGTGACTACTCATGACCTGCCAACCATATACGGTTATTGGGGAAAAAGAGATATTGAGGTGAGGAAACAATTAGGTAAATATAGCAATAATACTTTGTGGCAGCAACAGATAAAGGAACGGGAAAGAGACAAAAGACTTATTCTTTCTACACTTAAATCTCAAGGTATCATCCCTGTTGGTTACCCTTCGGAACCGAAGATGATTCCTGAGATGACTCCTGAATTATGCCTTGCTATATATCAGTATCTTGCATTAACGCCGTGCAAATTACTGCTGGTAAGCCTCGATGACATTATCGGCACCCTGAATCAGCAAAATATGCCTGGCACAGTCGATTCATATCCAAATTGGATGCAAAAAATACCACTTACTCTGGAGGAAATGGTTTTAGACAGGCGATTTTCTGATCTTTCAAACATGCTCAGGAAAATTATTTTAACCTTGTTGCCCCAGGATCTTACAAGATAAAAAAAGTTCAGTGAGAATCGGTGTATAACAAAGGTAAAGTCAGAAACAATTATCTAAGAAAACACACAGCAGCAGAAAAGATAATAAAACACTGTTCAAAAATTTTTCTTAAAATGTATTATATAATCTGAAATATAGGAAATTTTTGGGAGGTATAATGGCACATCCAAAGATTCTTGCATTCGCACTTGCTGGAGGCAAGGGCGAGAGGCTTTTCCCATTGACGGCATTTCGTTCAAAACCATCGGTTCCATTTGGTGGCAGATACAGGATAGTGGACTTTGTTTTGAGCAATCTTGTTAACTCACATATTTATTCTATCTATCTGCTGGTGCAATATAAATCCCAGTCACTTATTGAACACGTGAGACAGAACTGGGTTTTATCTTCTGTTATCAAAGACCATTTTGTGGCTGTGGTTCCCCCCCAGATGCGCATGGGTCCCGAATGGTTTCAGGGCACAGCAGATGCTGTGTTCCAGAATGTTAATCTCATCCACCAACACAATCCAACACTTGTCATAATCTTCGGAGCAGACCATATTTACAGAATGGATATTCGTCAAATGATAGATTCCCATCTTGAAAAGGATGCCTTTGTTACTGTTGCTGCAAGACCTGTTCCCATTGAGCAAGCATCTTCATTCGGAGTTATTGTGACTGACAACGAAAAACGAATCATCGGATTTCAGGAAAAAGCCAAAAAGCCCGCACCGATGCCTGACGACCCAGGCCGTGCTTATGCCTCAATGGGGAATTATATATTTAACAGAGATGTATTGTTGGAGGCACTGGCAAACGCGCAAAGAAAAAAACAGCATGATTTTGGTGCCCATGTTATACCCGATCTGGTTGAAACAGGTAAAGTATTTGCCTATGACTTTGATACAAATATCATTCACGGAACCATGCCCTATGAGGAAAAAGGTTATTGGAGAGATGTAGGGACAATATCTTCGTTTTTTGAAGCGCATATGGACATGTTGGGCACTTCGCCTCTATTTGAGCTTGATAACAAATTGTGGCCTATCCATCCATCAAGTTATGAAGGATCTGCCACAAAGATTCTGAAAGGTGATATAAGGAATAGTATAATTGCTGAAGGAGTTCTCATTCATAAAGCGAAGATACGTAACTCGGTTATACGTAGTGGCGTAGTAATTGAAAACAATGTCAATATAGAGGATTGCATAATTATGGATCAAGCGGTGCTTAAAAGTGGGTGTAGCCTCAAAAAGGTCATTGTGGATAAATTGAACGTTATAAATGAAGGTGAACAGATTGGATTTGTCCAAGATAAAGACCGTTTCCGCTGCCATATCGACTCCTCAGGAATTGCAATAGTCCCGCGAGGTGGTAAACTGATAAGAACCTCAAAGAGATAATGACGCCTTCATATCAAAGGAATTTTTTGATAAGGTTTTACGGGCCATAGATTGATAGAAAAAAGTCTTCTTTTATAGTACCATGCCTTAATATCACTGACGGCGAAAGTTCGGTAATAACAAATCTTAGAATCTCTTCGGGTTTTACATACTATTATAAATAGATAAAATGTTATGTGGTATGTTACATTTTATATATTTTAGCAATATCAGCAATAGAGGTATATAAAATGGACAGCCCTGATAGTGCAATAGGGAATGCATAGGGGGATCTATGGGAGATCAAAAAAAGAAGGCAAGACTTTATTCCCTAAGTACTTGTCCTACATGTAAAAGGGTAAAAAAATTTCTTGATGACCATAATATAAAGTATGAATTGATAGAAGTAGACTTACTTGACAGCGGTGAACAATGGGTCACATCAAAGGAAGTTAAAAGATATAATCCCGCAGTCACTTATCCTACCCTTGTCATAGAAGAAGTTATCTTGGGGCTTGATGAGGAAGCCCTAAAAGAGGCACTGGGTATATAATGACTGCTGATAGACTTTATGAGATACTTAAGAAATATGCAGATTCGCAGGGTATCCAGCTCAATAAGGATAAAGAATACGTCCTGGAAATACTGAAAGGACTTCTTACAAATGAAGCTCGTTATGGCTATCGTTCATGTCCTTGTCGTCTTGCAACAGGTATAAAGGAAAAAGATGCTGACATTATATGTCCATGCACATATAGAGGCCCTGATATAAAGGAATACGGAAGCTGTTACTGCAGACTGTATGTTTCAAAGGAATGGAATGAAGAAAAGATAAAACATGTCAGAGTACCTGAAAGAAGACCCACAATAGATTAAAGAAGGAGGTAGTGTTCTACGATGTTCGCAGAGACTATCGAAGAAAATAAAGATAAGGTTTTATACCAGTTATTGAAGATAGCAGCAACCGAAGAGTTTAAGGCGATTCCAAAAAGAATCAGGTAAGTTCACCTAAAAAGGATAAAGTGCAGGATAAAAGGCGACATAAAAGATTCAAAGTAGCAGCCAGGGGAATTAAAGGCGAGATGATGTTTGCTAAAGACATGGAAATCATTGACATAAGCGTTGGTGGTATCTTGCTAAAGGCAGATAAGAGACTAAACCCGGGCAGTGAACACATACTTAAACTCAAGCATAAAGATAAAGTTATCTCTGTAAAAAGTTCTGTTGTATGGTCATTTTTAAGTGAAATACAGAAGAACCCGAGTGGAGACTCGATTCCAATGTATACTGCTGGGATGCAATTCAAAAGAGTCTCAAAGGAGACGATAAATGAAATTGAAAACTTCATAAAAGAACATAAGAAAGGGGAAGATAAAAAAGTAGACATATATAAAAGTAATGGGAGTAGGCTTTATATCAGATTTCATATAGTTACTTCTGAAAAAGCCACATTGGATTTTCATGAAAGCTGTAAAGTAAACCAACTCAGTCTCAGTGGTATGCTGATAGAGAGCGAACATGCACAGGAAATTGAAGATAGATTACAAATGCAGATATTCCTCTCGGAAGACAAACCTATAAAACTACTGGGCAGGGTAGCTTCTTGTCTCTTAATAAACGATGATAGTCCAAAGCACTTTGACATAGGGATAGAGTTTTTAGAGATGTCAAAACAAGATGGGGAAATATTAAAGGCATTTATCAATTCACTTCAAGAGAAAAATAAAGGTTTGTCATCTTTGTAAAAATTATGGGAGAAAAAAGACAAGACAAAAGATTTATAAGGCGTTGTGAAAATATTAATTTACTCTTTATTTATGTTAATATCTATTAAAATAATATTAAAATAAACCTGAAAGGAGGTAAAATATGCCAGCAATTGAAGTCAAAGGGAAAAAAATTGAATTAGATGATGAAGGATATCTGGTAAATCCTGAAGACTGGAGTGAAGATGTAGCATGTGCCTTGGCGGATAAGGAAGGAGTCAGCAAGACTTGCCCTATTACAAAAGAAAAGATAGAAATATTAAAGTTCATGAGAGAATACTATAAAAAATTTGAAGCCTTTCCGATACCCCGTGGAGTCTGCATGAGAGTTCACCAAGAAAGGCACTGCACATACGAGGAGTTCCCCAATCCCTTAATAGCATGGAAAATTGCAGGACTTCCCAACCCCCCAAGACATGTTGTTGCAAGTCTGCAAGGGTTGGGTGGTGTAGCATAAAGGCATAAAAATAGGGGCTTTTAAATTTAAAAAAAGTCAATGAGGGCGAGATTTAGTAACTCGCCCTTTTTATTATTTATATTTTTTGAAATTATGTTTTTATAGGCATTTGTATTTTTTAAGTTACGGAAGAATTAACAAAAGTTTATAATGTATCTATACGATTTGATTTCCTGAAAGGATATTATGCAGGAAAGAAGTCATAATCAAAGATTTTCAGTGGATATGATGAACATCCATGGAAAGATTATGTTTTCCAGTAATGGGGAAATACTTAACATAGGTATTAGCGGTATTTTATTAGCGTTGCCAAAAGTACACGGGAAACTGGATCCAGATAAAAGCTGTACAGTCAAATTAGAGGGTAAGGATGAGACCTTAACTATACAAGGTACAGTTGTGCGTTCCGAACTGAATGAGGGCTATAAGGATCCACGGGGTAAAGTCATTCCAGTATATACTTTAGCTATACATTTTATGAATCTCACAAGTAAGAAGATAAGCGATATTGCAGATTTCATATGGAGACGTGTTGTTGCTTCTCAAAAACAAAAGAGTTTCACAAAAAGTGATATATATAAAATGAGCGGACTTAGAATGTATATCAGGTTTCGTATTGATGCACCGGAAAATGCTACCTTGCATTTTTATGACAGTTATAAAGTAAAACAGATCGGTCTTACTGGTATGCTTATAGAGACCGAGCAAGCATTAGAAATCGAGGATAAACTCCCTATGGAGATGACTCTTCCAGAGAATAAAAGAATAATGTTTCTGGGGAGAGTTGTCTCATGCTTCTTAGTGGATGATACAGGCCCAGGTAGGCATGAAGTAGGGATAGAATTTTTGGATATGCCAGAGGAAGACAGAGAAAAACTTGATAAATTTATCCTTTTGCTCCATGATGTACACGAAAGTTCTTCATCTATTTAAACGTATATTTTTAGACTCTCACTTGCTGTTAGTAATCATCAATTATTTACCACACTTGATTCTAAGGACTTGCAGGTCCGGACAAACCTCCATTAAAAAACCTCAACTCGTTTAACTCTTTCCTATAATAGTGATTTATAAATCTCACACCGTAAGCTATTAAATCATAGTCGAATATTCATTTTTCCCTCTTTTACTTATATCATAGTGACAAAACTTGTCATTATTCCATAAACAAGCCTACACCAGAGTCAAATTATTTTTAATAATCAGTAAGTTATAAATAAGCAACCACTGGCATAAAGTATGCGAGGCATTAAACAGAAAATACTTATATATGAAGAGGTTTTGATAGATATATGCAAGGTGCTTATTGTATAGAATGCGGCATTGAAACATATCAACAAGATAGCCATTGTGTCTTATGTAGGACTGGAATCACACAAATATATGATGAATTAATTTCCTTATTTACTGTGAATAAAACCTGGGTTATGCTTCAAAAATTAAAAAGAGGGGTAACTCTTAAAGGAGATTCAGTGTCAATGTCCAGTGATAAAAAGACAAAAGCTGAAATACAAAGGGAAAAAATCTGGAAAGATTTTACTATAACAAAGATATGTGACACATGCGGAAAGGAATATCATCCCCGGAAAAACGGCTTTCAATATACAAGCAGGTTTTGTTCGTGGGAATGTAGCAGAAAAAGAAAACATCTATTAAGTTTTTAAGAATATTTCTAAAAAAACAGGATTAAAACATACAATAGCTTTAAAGTAAAACAATTTAATCTCTTAGTGGGATGCTCATAGAGAGAAAACATGCACAGGAAATTGAAAATAGGTTGCAATGCACTTCTCAGGAAAAAAAATAGACAGACGGTATAGCAGAGGCCAATCCCATTATGGCTTTCTATCTAGAGTGTGGCAACCTCTCATTTATTATAGAAAAATTCTTATTTACCAAAGTATCAATTTTTATTTTCTGCCTATACAACGATTTCTCTATTACAAAGTTCTCGTTAGCATCCTCAATAATAATTTATTCTGCAGTTGTTTTGTATGAGTTGAATATTGTTTATAAATTTTTTCCTTAAGTTCAATTAAAAAACCTGTGAAAAAGATAAATTGTAAAGCCTCTTGCATGGCTACTGACAGTTTGAACAGAAATGAATCTATAAGGTGTTATGTCTGCAGGCTTGCCGTCAATGTCAAACTCTACATGGCTAATATAAACCCATTGCCTCACGCACAAGTCTCATAGTCTCTTCTGCAACCTTTTTTGCCTTTTTAGTCCCTTTTTCAATAATTTCATGAAGAACATCCGGGCTATTTACTATGTCATTACGCTTTGCCCAGATTGGCTCCATGACCTTAAAGACATTTTTGATAAGAATCTTTTTACATTCAATACATCCAATGCCTGCTGTGCGACATCCTACTGCAACCCTCGCAAGTTCTTCTCTTGAAGAGAAAATTTTATGCAGCTGGTATACAGGGGATAATTCCGGATTTCCTACGTCCGTCTTTTTTATCCTTGCAGGGTCTGTAACCATTGTCAGTATTTTCTGCTCAACCTCTTCTGGTTTGTCAGAAAGGTATATTGCATTATCATAGCTCTTAGACATTTTTCTTCCGTCGGTACCAACTACCTTGGGGAACTCAGTAAGCAATGCCTCTGGCTCTGGAAAGATTTCTTTATAGAGGTAATTGAATCGTCTTGCGATCTCACGGCTTATCTCCAAGTGTGGCACTTGATCGATACCTACAGGCACATACTTTGCCCTGTATATGATAATGTCAGCGGTTTGAAGCAAAGGGTATCCGAGAAAACCGTAGGTAGATAAGTCTCTATCCTTAAGCTCTTGCTGTTTTTCTTTGTATGTTGGAACCCTTTCGAGCCAGCCTATCGGGGTTATCATTGAGAGAAGGAGGTCTAATTCTGCATGTTCAAGAACCCTTGACTGTATAAACATCGTGCATTTATCAGGGTCAAGCCCCGCTGCAAGAAAATTGATGAGGATGTCTTTTGTGAATTCTTTTATGGTAGACGTGTCTGCATATCCTGTAGTCAGTGCATGCCAGTCTGCAACAAAATAGTAACAATCATATTTATCCTGGAGTTTCACCCAGTTGTTTAATGCCCCGACAAAGTTTCCTATGTGTAGCTTTCCGCTTGCCTGCATCCCGCTGAGCACTCTTTCCTTAATCATTTATCACCTCGTATGTAAGAACATCTATCAAATGATATAATTTTCCAAAAATTTATTTTTCATTTTACCCTAAAACAACTGCATCAGACTCAAAAATAGATTTACAAGGGGCACAACAAAATAATTTGCTATCCCTGTTGCAATAAAAAAAATAACGATTAAGAAACCGTATGGTTCTATCTTGCTAAAAGAGACAGCCTGTTTGTATGGCAGAAAACCTACTAAAACCCTGCCACCATCAAGTGGGGGGATAGGTATCATGTTAAATGCAGCCAGGACAACATTGATAATCACACTTGATTTAAAAATCATTATTAAAGGCATCAGCACAGTTGCATTAAGGGATTCAGGCAATACAAAAGAGAGGGGAACAATGATAAACTTGATGATTATAATACTGCCAATTGACAGAAGGATATTGGTTATCGGACCTGCAGCCGCTGAAATAGCCATATCCCGCTTGGGGTTTTTAAAGTTCATTGGATTTATAGGGACAGGTTTTGCATATCCAAAAACAAACTGACCATTCGTAAATATGATAAGCATAAGGGGCATCAGTACTGTACCGAATAGGTCAATATGTACTATCGGGTTCAACGTGAGTCTGCCCATCATTTTAGCTGTTGGGTCACCTAATTTATTTGCGACAAACCCGTGCGAAAGCTCATGAAAAGTAATAGCTATCAAAATTGGCAATGCTGAAACAATTATCTGCTTTGCAATACTCGAAAAATCCAAATTATATAGCCTTTCTCAAAGGGATTGTAGACTTGTTCTTTCACTTCCAAATAAAAACTATACGTTGCATAAAAACTGTTGTCAAGGTTTATATAAGCAGTATATAATTATCTTAATAAGTTATGTCTGCAATAGTCATTATCCCTGCCCGTTATGAATCGACCCGTTTCCCGGGAAAGCTCTTATACCCCCTCAAAGGGATACCTATTATACAACATGTTTATAAAAACTCAAGACGTGCACGTCTTGCAAATGATGTAATCGTTGCGACAGATAGTGAAACAATCTTTGAGAGGGTACTTGCCTTTGGTGGCAAAGCGATCATGACAGATAAAAAACATCCTTCAGGCACAGACAGGATAGCAGAAGTTGCGACTTCAATGGATTATGATATAATTGTAAACGTGCAGGCAGATGAACCCCTACTGCGCCCTGAAATGATAGACGATGTTATCAATGTCCTCAATGATAAAAGAGCCTCTATAGGTACTCTGGCAAAAAAAATTGAAGACCCAGGGGAAATTATAGACCCAAACGTGGTTAAAGTAGTTTTTGATATAGAAGGCTTTGCAATCTATTTTTCAAGAGCACCAATCCCTTTCCACCGGGATGAGTGGAAGTATCTAAACATATCAGTTGGTTCTCAGAGCACAGAGCACCCCCTTCCTAATCATTCCCCCTCACTCCAACCCCATCACTGTTACAAACATATAGGTATCTACAGTTACCGAAGAGAGGCGCTTGTTACGCTTGCCAACATGGAGCCTACAGAATTGGAAAAGATCGAGAAGCTCGAGCAGTTACGTGCTCTCGAAAATGGAATGAAAATTAAGATAAAGGAAACGTTCTTTGAAACCTATGGGGTAGACACTCCTGAAGACTTAGAAAGGATAGAAAAATGCCTAAGTACATCTTTGTAACAGGTGGTGTTGTTTCAGCACTCGGCAAGGGTATTGCGGCTGCTGCTATCGGTGCACTCCTCGAGGCAAAGGGATTGAAGATTACTCTTCAAAAATTAGACCCTTATATCAATGTTGACCCGGGTACACTCAGCCCTTTCCAGCATGGTGAAGTATTCGTCACTGATGATGGTGCAGAGACAGATCTCGACCTCGGGCATTATGAGAGATTCACATCAATAAGAACGTCACAGGTAAACAATTATACAACAGGAAAGATTTATTACAATGTGATCAAAAAGGAGAGGCAGGGAGATTATCTCGGCGAAACAGTCCAGGTCGTCCCCCATATAACAGATGAGATTAAGAGGGCTATAAAATCTGCAAGTAATGACTATGACGTGGTAATAGTCGAGATCGGTGGTACAATCGGAGATATTGAAAGCCTGCCATTCCTTGAAGCTATAAGACAATTCAGATATGACGTTGGCAGGGAAAACGTACTTTATGTTCATCTTACCCTTATCCCTTATGTGAGGTCAGCAGGTGAAATCAAGACAAAGCCCACACAACATAGCGTTAAAGAATTCAGGGAGATAGGTATTCAGCCTGACATACTTTTATGCAGAACCGAAATGCCTCTTCCACCTGAAGCGAAGAAGAAGATTGCAATTCACTGTAATCTTGATGGTGATGCTGTCATCTCTGCAAGGGATGTTGAGACGGTATATGAAGTGCCACTTATGTTGCATAATGAAGGGCTTGATCATTTGATTAGTAAGAAGCTCAATCTGAATTCAAATGAGCCAGCTCTCTCTTTATGGAAAGATGTTGTCAGGAAGATTAAAGAACCAAAGAATGAGGTCAATATTGCAATAGTCGGGAAATATACTGGGCTTAAGGACTCGTATAAGAGCCTTATAGAGGCCCACACCCATGGCGGCATTGCAAATGATGCCCGTGTGAATTTACAGTGGTTAGATTCAGAGGAGATAGATGTCCATGGCCCCGAGAGGTATCTATCTGAAGCCGATGGGATCCTTGTGCCAGGAGGATTCGGATATAGAGGAATTGAGGGGAAGGTCAAGACAATAAAATATGCGCGTGAAAAGAAGATACCCTTTTTTGGTATATGCCTCGGGATGCAGTGTGCTGTTATCGAGTTTGCAAGAAATGTCTGCGGTCTTTCTGCGAATAGTACAGAATTTGATTTAAACACAAAAGACCCTGTTATCTATCTCATGGAAAAATGGTTCGACTTCAGAAAAGGAAGGATTGAAGAGCGTACAGAGAGCTCTCAGAAGGGCGGTACCATGCGACTTGGTGCCTATCCCTGTATCCTTGAGGAAGGAACTCACGCCCTTCGGGCATATGGTACAAAAGAGATATCTGAAAGACACAGACATCGGTACGAATTCAATAACGCATACAGGAAGACACTCACAAGTCATGGTTTGAAGATTGGCGGACTAAGCCCTGATGGAGAGCTCGTAGAGATTATAGAGATAGTAGACCACCCATGGTTTCTTGGATGCCAATTTCATCCTGAGTTCAAATCAAGACCAACAGATCCACATCCTTTATTCAGGGCATTTATAGAGGCATCTCTCAGAGAGAAGAGATCTCTATTCCCTTACTTAGAAGTTAGTGCAGAAGAGAAAAGCAGAGGCCTTTAGCATTGACAACTGAAATAAATATAGCTGATACGAAACTCGGGGGTAACAATCCTATTTATATAATTGCAGGACCGTGTGTTATTGAAAGTGAGGATATTGTATTTTCTGCTGCTGAAAGACTTAAAGAAATATGCAAAGGACTGGGATTACCACTTCTCTTTAAAAGCTCCTATGATAAGGCAAATCGAACCTCACTCAACTCTTACAGAGGACCCGGAATTGATAAGGGATTAAAGATACTTTCTGATGTCAGGAGCAAATTTAATATTCCTGTAATCTCTGATATCCATTCAGTCGATGAGGTCAAGCCCGCATCTCAGGTTCTTGATGCCCTTCAGATCCCTGCCTTTTTATGCAGACAGACAGATTTGATCCTTTCTGCATCACGGACAGGGAAGCCAGTAAACGTAAAAAAGGGGCAGTTTCTATCACCATGGGATGTAAAAAATATCATCGATAAATTTACATCTACTGGTAATCAAAACCTATTCATCACAGAAAGAGGCACATCCTTTGGATACAATAACCTTGTTGTAGACTTCAGGGGACTACCTATAATGCGTTCTTTGGGATACCCTGTTATTTTTGATGTTACTCATAGTCTTCAGCTTCCAGGTGGACATGGGAGTTGTTCAGGAGGGCAAAGGGAATTTGCAGAACCCTTTGTAAGGGCTGCGGTAGCAGCAGGTGTGGATGGTTTATTCATAGAGGTTCACCCCGAGCCGGATAATGCATTATGCGACGGCCCCAATATGATAAAGCTGGATGACACGGAAAAGATTCTGGCCATTGTTAAAGTCATCGACGAGTTAATAAGAGGTTCATAATTTAAAAAGTTTAACCTTAATATGGAAATCTCATTGTGCAATCATTTAGTCATTAGATTCTGAAACGAGTTCAGAATGACATTCTTTATGCACATTCATTGTCATGCCGAACTTGTTTCGGCATCTCTATCTCTCACTCCTGTTTTTATTTATCATGATTCGAATAATTATGTTATTACGGGAAAGGAGATGCATACGCAATAAATGTTTCTCTTTAAAAAAATATTGACGCCGTTTATCCTCCCACCAGGAATATTTATAGTTTTTTTAATACTCTCTGGTATATGGTTTTTATTCAAAAAATACTGGAAAACTGGTTTGTTAAATTCCCTAATCGGTATTTTACTATGGGTTCTTTCCATATCTCCTGTCTCGGATGTTATGCTTCGAGGCATTGAATCTGAGTTTGCTATTCCTCAAAAACCTGAAGGAGATGTGATACTTCTTTTAGGCGGAGGTGCATATGATGAGGTGCCTGATTTATCAGGTGTTGGAGCGCCTTCGGGAGATATGCTTGAAAGAATTGTTACTGCTGTTAGATTACAGAAGAAACTTAATATTCCTGTTATTGTTTCAGGTGGTAAGGTTTTTAAGCATAAAAAGGCAGAGGCACCAATCGTAATGCGTTTTCTTATTGATCTCGGATTGCCTGCAAATAAGGTTATTGTAGAAGATAAAAGCAGAGATACTGTTGAAAATGCGAGATACACCTCTACGATTCTGAAAAAGAATGGATATAAAAAACCGTTACTTGTAACATCTGCATATCACATGAAACGTTCCATCCTCAGTTTTGAAAAAGCTGGTATAAAAGTAATACCTTTTCCAGCAGGTTTTAAGACATGGCAGAATAAGAAATATGGATGGGAAGACTACCTGCCTAATGTGGCTGCCCTTGAAATTGCATACATTGCTATGCGTGAATATTTAGGTTTGTTATTTTACAAATTTGCGTATTAAATGGACAGTAGTGATTGAAGACAATTCAAATGTCAAGGCCTGACACTGAATAGATTGTTATTGACTCTGCCTTTATAAATTATTGACATAAGATTAAAAGTATAGTTAACATATAGTGTGATTTTATAATTAATTAAAGGATTAACTATGAGTATCAAAGCAAGGACGCATGTAATTATAGAAGAAGACATTGTAAAAGAGATAGACAGGCTTGTAGGCAAGAAAAAGAGGAGTAGTTTTATTTCAGAGGCAACAAAAAAGGAGTTGAAAAAGTTAAAGCAGCTTTCTGTAATTAAAAAACTTAGAGGTGTTTGGAAGGATGAAGACCACCCTGAATTAGCAGGTAAAGATGGCACATATAAATGGTTGAAGAAGCTGAGGAGCGAAGACGAAAAAATATTAAGGAAAAAACTTGCCTGATTATCTCCTTGATACAACAGCAATTATTGACTACCTCAGAGATAAAAGTGGCATTCCTGAGCTTTTAGAGAGATTCTGTGTCGAAGGTGGTCTCCTATGTTGTACACCTATAAATATAGTAGAAGTCTATGCAGGAATGAAGGATAAAGAAAAGGAAGTGACAGATGAATTCCTGAATAGTCTTGAATGTTATGATGTCAATAGAGAAATTGCAAAACTCGCAGGTGATCTTAAGAGGAAATATTTTAAAAGGGGTACTACTCTCAGTACGCCTGATGTGCTCATTGCTGCAACAGCTATCATGAAACACCTCATACTTGTCACAAACAATGCAAAGCATTTCCCCATAGAAAGGCTGATGATACACAGTTATGAGAGATGAAAAAGGTCAGACAGCAGGAAGCCGGTTTTGGCAGTGGAAAATTTCCAAGTTATAAAAAATGTACCCATCCCCTTTTCTTTGTTCTAATTCTATCTTTGAAAAGTAAAATGTATAATTTAGGTGACCCCAATAAAATTCTTTTATGGGTGCCCTCTATATGGGTACTAATCGACAACGGTCTCATGGCCATCATATTGAGGATTTCCCATTGAAATGAGCAGAGGCATAGGGCCATTAAACCGCACTCAATAGAACCGACTTTATTCGCTGTCTCCCCCTCCTTAGCTACTCAATAAAATAATTGTAAGTCCCAGCTTTGTGTTCCCGTAATGCCTCCCCAGAAAGCACCGTCCTGTTCAAAATGATCGGTGACAAGGCCTCCCTGTAAAAACAAGAAATTAATCAAGTTTGTAGTTGACCAAACTGCTGGCGACGAACCAGTCTGTCCCAAGCAGTGAGCAATAGCAGTGGCGCTATACGTCGTTTTATAGTAAAGCCACATAATCGCGTCATTTGGGGGCGCCATGGGTACCGGCTGAGTAGGACATATGTATCCCTTGATCGTCACAGTGGCGGTCCCATCTTCCAATACTGTGGTGCAGTTAGGAATGACGATGCTAGCCGACACTGTGCCTGACCCACTGCCCTTGACTATATTTTGCCCAAAAAGTTTTTTTGTGATACTAATATTGCTCATGTGGGTACTGAAAAAAGAAATATTTTGTCCTATATCAATAATAGGAATTCCCTCAGCATTATATGAAAGAGTTCCATTTTGATCGACATTAATCACAGTGGGGCATTGCGAATGTATCGCCCTCCACAAATAGTATGCTATCGGGAATATAGCACCCCTGCTATGCCTGTAACCCTGACTTCTTGATGCCCCAAGAGTGTCTCGCTCATGTTCCGCCGACGCTGCTGTCAATGTTCCGGCGGGAGCCACTAACAAATAAAAATCGTATTCTCCACTGGGAAGAAGGCTGTCCGGAATATTTCCAAATAACGACTCATTGATGGGGCCTGTCGTATTCGCTCTCCATGCGACAAGACCTGCCGAGATGGGCTGAAAGGTCATGTCAGACTTCAAAAGGTATACATTGTTAGGGTCTATAGATGCGTGCAGTCCAAAAAATACGTCTACCGGGCCATCGAACTGTGGCAATTGCACTTTCAAACTTAATGTGTCTCCATCATCGGCGACTGATCCGAGTCCTATGGGCTGGATAGAATAAGGATCAGTGCTTGATACTGGCTCAGCGTCAGGAAAGGATTCGAAATACTGCTGACCAGTGGGCAGAGGCATGGTATCTGCCGAAGCCACCACACCAAAAAATAATAGGGAACACCCAATTGATATCATTACGCTAATTTTCTGAAACATTGTCTTCTCCTTTCCTGAAAAGTAATACAATAAAGGTTCAAACCTAAAAAATACACTTTACAAATTATGCAGTCAGAAATTCTATCCAGCCAGAAGAATCTACGAGGAACACTAACGATCTTTTTCCTCTCTAATATTTCTGGTATCCATTCCTCTGAGAAATCCACGGAACGAAGCGAGGGGTTTTTCCGGGATAAAATAGATGACCCCGCCTTTCGTTACCACGGCCATCTTCTGACCGCTCTTCAGGTGCAATTTTTCTCTGATATGTTTAGGAATAACCACTTGATATTTTGGGGATATTGTAGTCGTGGACATTTCGTCCTCCTTTTTATAGATCGATAATATAAGCGTAAAACAATTAAGAGATCTTTTCAACAGTAGTAGTGTTAGAAACAAGTTCTTACCCTGTCTTTCCTATGAGAACGGAGCATTCAGAATGGCTGAGGATATATCTGGATACGCTTCCCAGCATCCCTTTGACCCCTCTCATGCCCCTACTGCCAACCGCAATGATGTCTGTTTTTAGCATCTTTGCTGTGTTCAGTATTTCTATCGTTGGATCGCCATCCTTTGTTAAACAATGTATCTTCACGAATCTACTACCTAAAAATTCATGGGCTTGCTGAATAATTTTTTCCGACTCTTTGAATGCCATTGACTTGATACTGGCTGCAATTTCTTTAATCCTGTCATCTATTTCTAAATGAAACCTTTCAGGTATGTCCAACCCAGGGTGTATTACATTCAAGACAGTTATCTCTGTATTATCATGGAATGGTATAAAGGCTAAAAACCTTCCCATATCCCTGGCATAATCAGAACCATCCGTTGCGAACAGGATTTTCAAGTTGCCTGATACATCCCACTGAGGGGGTTTTATAATTAGTACCGGCTTTGAAGAATTGATTGCTACTGATCTTGTCACACTTCCAATGAGGAGCGCCTTAATGCCTTTGAGTCCTCTCGCTCCCATGACTACCATGTCCACATTCAAATCTTCTGCTACGTCAATAATGCCCTGGTCTGGATACCCATCTATTGCCATAGGACTGCTTTTTGCATTGAGTGGCTTCAGGAGGCGTAGAGTTGATTCAATAATCTTAGGTGCGATTTCTTTTTTAATCTGTTTGAGACTTGAATAATAGGACTCCACATCTTCCTTAAATGGAACATCACTTATAACGTGGAGGACAGTAATTTCATCATCTGAGGAGAAGTTAAGGTTAGTTAAGAATTTAGCTGCCCCGTTTGAATATTCTGAGCCATCTGTTGCAAGTAGTATTTTCATATGATTGCCTCCTCTCAAACTTTTAGGTTAAAAGTACCATATAATACGGAATTAAGCAAAGAATATTTCTTTTTTATGAAGGCATGAAAATTTAAAAAATCTTTAAAAGATGGAGCTTATAAGATATAATACTTTCGTGTTTAACCCGAACTCCACAAATAGGTGATAAAGAACTTACATTGAAAAAAAAGGAGGCACTGCAAGGACATACTAATACAAACAAGTGTCATTGCGAGGAACAGAGCGACGAAGCAATCTCAAGTGGATAAGATTGCCACGCCCTTCGGGCTCGCAATGACAATGTAACAGCATTTAGTGCGTTGACTATAATTCTATGGAAAGTATACTTGATATTGCAAAAAAGGTTTTAAGGAAAGAGGCAGAGGCTGTCTTTGCCTTAATCGAAAAACTTGACAGCAATTTTGAGAAGGCAGTCGAGATTATTTACCAGAGCAAGGGCAGGGTTATTGTTGCCGGTATGGGGAAGTCAGGACTTGTTGGTAAAAAAATAGCAGCAACTCTTGCCTCTACTGGTACACCTGCATTCTTCCTCCACCCTGCTGAGGCTAGCCATGGAGATCTTGGTATGGTCACAGACCGGGACATTATTATTGCTATTTCAAACAGTGGAGAAACCGAAGAACTTATCGGGTTGATACCTTTTTTGAAAAGGTTTAACGTTAAGCTTATCTCCATGACCGGAAATCTAAACTCGACTCTCGCAGAGGCATCTGATGTAACACTTGATATATCTGTTAAGGAAGAGGCTTGTCCAATGGGTATTGTGCCTACCGCTTCAACCACTGCAACCTTAGCACTCGGAGATGCAGTTGCAGTAGCACTCCTTATTAAGAGGGGATTAGATGAAAGGGACTTTGCCTTTTTCCATCCTGGAGGAAAAATTGGCAAAAAACTTCTTATCAAGGTAAAAGACCTTATGCACATCGGGGATAGCCTTCCAAAAGTTTCAATCGATACCCCAATGTCAAAAGCCTTAATAGAAATGTCCTCTAAAAGGCTTGGGCACGCCATTGTTTTAGATAATAACAACAGGATGGTAGGGTTAATAACAGATGGAGATGTGAGAAGGGGCTTAGAAAAATGGGGTAGGATGCTTTTTGAGCTTACAGCAGGAAAGGTGATGACAAAAAATCCCAAGACAATAGCTGAAGAAGAACTTGCGGTAAAAGCATTATCCATTATGGAGAACTATTCAATAACAGCCCTTGTTGTTCCAGATAATGAAGGAAGACCTTTAGGTATTATTCATCTCCATGACATACTAAGGGAGGGAATAGCGTAGAGAGTTTTTTTATTATGATTAAAATTATTACAGATTACCTTTTATAGGAATTACATAATATCCCGGGGAAACTTTATACTTTTCAAGCTCATAAAGAAATAATGGGTTTTCAACAAAAGAGATACCCGGCATTAATTCTATTTCAAGGTCTGTAACAGTATCTTTTATAACGCCCTTCAGCCTTGCATAGATATCTCTCCCTTCAAGGACAATAGAAACAACATTGATTATGCTTCCTTTTATGTCTATAGAACCCTTTATACTATAAAAAAAATTCAGGGGTACTTTAGTTCCTGAAAAAACAGCTGGTTCAAATCTCGAATCCTCCGTAACAAACTCAATATGCCCTGTATCATTTATTGCAGTGAATTTCCCTGAAAGAGTTCCTGTTCCCTTTATGCCAACGCGTTTAAATAAAGGCATATCGCTTATATTGGCTTTTTTAAGATCGAGACCGACCCGCATCTTATCCTTTGTAAGGTTTATACGACCCGAAATGTTTCCTCCTGCGGTACTTCCATCAAAGGATACATTCAACCGCAATGTCATAAGACTCAGCGGATTTATACGGCAATAGATATTATCAAAAGATATCTGTTCCTCTCCTGAATTTTTCAGTGTTAAACGATCAATACTCAAATTATAAAATAAGCCCTTTTTAAGTCCTTCTACTTCTAACCTAAATTTCTCTCCACTAACAGAACCCTCTATGATAGATTGTATTGAAGCCTTTGGGAATGCTATCCATAGCCCCCACAAAATAACCGGGATAGTAATTAAGGCGATAAGGAATTTTTTCACTTCGCTTTCAAAAAGGAAAGGGTTAGGATAATATTTAAGAGTTCTGGGTTTTCAAAGGATTTTTTTATCGAAGCCTTTTTAATGGTGAGGACCATTGGTGCATTCTCAATCTTATAAAAAATATTTACCATTTCATTCATGCTGACTTTTTCTATCTGAAGTTCAGCCTCCTCTTCAAATCCATCCTTCATATCTCTCCTGCCAGTAGATTTAACTGTCTTTACTTTATCCTTTAATCCGATAGACAAAAAAACCTCATCTACAGCCTGAACAATACCCTGTACATTGGATAGATTTTTTTTACTTTCGACAGCATCAATTCTTTGTTTAAGAGAGAGAAATTCATCCTTAACTATTATCATCTCTTTTTGCTGTTCTCTCAGGAGTTTCAGTTCCCTTTTTCCGGATGAAAGCAGACGTATGGCAAGGGCTATAATGATAATAAAAACTATAAAAACTGATAACACAGAGATAAATCGTTTGTCCTTCAACAATTCTCTTAAGCCTTCCTATCCTTTGCTGTTATTGTAAACAACATAGTCCCCTGTGAAGAGGACTTTGAATCGGATATAGTTACCTCATTAAAAAAACTCTCCAGCTTACCTCTCACATGCTGAATATCACTCAAAGATGGCGCTTCACCTTTCATAGTTAGATTTCCTCTATCTGCGGTTATCTCATTAAATATAACACCCTGTTTATCAATCTGAGAAAGGTTAAAAAGGAGATTAAGCGGGTTAACCCCAACATAAAACTCTTCCTTACCTTTTAATTCCTTCATATGGGATTTAAGTTGATAAAGCTCATTTATGATATTTTTTTCTCCGGGAAAGATCTCTTGATATTTTTTTCGCATCTCGTTCTTTAAAAAGGCTATCTCGTGCCTTACAGTTACAATCTTAAGCAGTAAATCAGCTGCCAAAACAAGTGCAAGTAATATCATGAGCACCGCTGTTACTCTCAGGGATCTCTTTGTTCTCTCAACATCTCGGGTATATGAAAACTCATCCCTTCTCAAATTTATCGTAGGTTTTTTTATCTCTTCAACAGCCAACACTATCCTGTCTTTATCCTCTAACATTACTGGCGATAGAAGTCTTTCTGAGGTAAAATCCTTGAGTATCTCTTTAAGTTCTATAGACATTATTAACACAGGATCTATATTGTATGATTTTAATTTTTCAAGAATCTCTCTTAAAATATTTTTCCCTATATATACTGCAAGTACTTGATATTTATTGTCTGATGAGCCTATGACTGCATCATCAAACATTACTTCGCTTGATCCACCCAATATGAACCCATCGAGTTCAAAAGGAAGTATCTCCCTAATTCTTTCTTTATCAGAAAACGGCAGATCAATAACCCTGAAGTTAAGACTGCTGATGGGTAAACTCAAATAGGCACTTTCTATGTCATCTGTTACCGCATCAAGAGAGAAATCATATCTATCAGACATAAGATACTTTTTACTCTCTTTTACTTCATATCCGCTTTTTTTGATCTCCAGTAGATATGTGAATAATTCTTTTTCCCTGAGATCAATAATAAGAGATTTACTCATTAATACTCCTTCCAGTATTTAATCACCGATGGCAATGATGATGTATCAAGCACCGTTTCAATTATCCTCTTCAAACCGCCTGAAACAGCAGAGGATTTAAGATAGAAAACCTTTCCCTTAACAGTTACCCTGCTACTAATTGGACCGTAAAGTGTAAGGTCGAAACCAGCAACTCTTTGGAGTTGGCTTATTTCTTCAAAAGGAGTAATCTTTCTGTAATCAATTACCCTCTGAGCGATATCATCAGTTATGTCATGCCAAAGACACATGAGAACAGGCTTTTCAGCACCATTAATGTTGATACGACCGTCACCATAAACAGTTATATATGGCAATAATGTATCATAATTCTTTCTGCTTATCCCCTTTATTAACATGAGTTCGTCAACAGTGAGGAGGCCAGAATTTTTTGCACCAACCTCCGAATCAGAGATTCTGGCCTCGCTGTCGGGATCAATCCAGTCTGCTACGCTATCCGCAATCTTTTCATCTATCGAGAGGATTTTAAGAAGCCTTTTAAATGAATTGTAAGCATCCTCGTTCAAGAGGCCATTAGGAGAGACGATGGAATTAATATTAAACTTAGAACTCTCGTCTTGCACATTTACTAATATCATCCCCTTAAAATCTTCAAAAGGGTTCTCTACAGGCAACTCTATAGAACCCGGATATGAATATGTATACCTTTTGAGTATGTCTGATAAAAATCTTGCTGATACATTTACACCTGATCTTGCCATCAGAGAAAGGCACTGTGAATCCCGCCAATTATAGAGATTGTTTGTACTGGTATAAACTCCATATGAAAATTCAACCACCATGGCAGTAATTATAACAAGTGCCAGTAGGGTTACAACTAATGCTATACCTTTTTGATTCTTCAAAAGCCTTCTTTTTTCATAACTCATACAGAGCAGGCAGGGCATAGCATTTGAGCGGTTTTGAATTCTGTTTTTGACAGAATTCACCTCGGAGGTCGATAGACCGAGAATGAGCGAGAATGCTATGCCCTGCCTTTGCGCCATAAGTTTTAAACCGACTTCCCTACCCTTGGCTTTGCAACATCAAAAAGGGTCATTTTATTCCCATTTATTATTACAGACAGACTAATCCTGATTTCATCGGGTATGCCTTTAGTTATATCAGTATCCCATGTCTTTACCCATTGATCGCCATACATCGTCTCAACTGAGAAGGCTTCTATATCCTCGATCATATCAACCCCTTCAGTTTCTTCATGAGTATAAGGCGACTCTACTTTCTTAAAGAGATTTAATTTCCCATTCTTATCTTCAATATAATACGAAATCCTGGAAAGGCCAGGCCTTAAAGGTGAAAGGGCGGTAAATGTAAGCTGCGTTGCTTGCTTACCGTAAATATCTCTGTCCTGTATCTTTAAAAATGTATTTCTGTCTTCCCCAGTGTAAAAAGCTGAATCCAGTTCCCTCCTTAAAATGTCAATCGCTCTTCTTGATTCCTGGAGTTTTAACATGGACTCGTCCATGCCCTCAACTGCTCTGTGGCTCAAAAAAAAAGTACTATAGATTGCTGCAAGGACTACTGAAAGTATTCCAACAGCGATGAGTACCTCTATAAGTGTAAAACCTGTATTAGCTTGTCTATTATTTGAAAATAAACTCATTCAGTTTTACCTCTTCTTTCCCTGCTTTGACTATGACAACAATCTCTGATACGCCGACGTATGGTGAGTCCATAACTTGGGTCTCATACGCATAACCTTTATAGGGTGATTCAAAAACCCCTTTTTTATCCTCAGGTTTTTTTTCAAGCTCAAGCAATTTATTCTTTGCAAGAAGGGTTGCTACTGTGACAACCCCTTGTCTTTCAACAAGCCCTAAATGATAGTTCAAGGTATATATGAGGGTCATCAGGAGACTTCCAACAATGGCAAGGGCAATCAGGACTTCAAGAAGGGTAAAACCATTACTCCTCACTTATCTTCACTCTTCCACTCAGATGGTTCAAGGTTATTGTCATATCTTTATCTCTCCTGCTCATATGAACTCCTATATTTTCCTGAATACCAAGGGGTTCAAAAAAAAGGGTAATCTCACCTTTCGAGACCATTCCTGTTGATTGTGTCGTTACACCGGTTATATCATCAAACCTTCTCGTCTTCTCTCCATCAGGACCTTTCCAGTAAACCATATTTTTATCAAGGTCAAATCTCATCAAAAAAGTCTCTTTTCTCGATGCTGCACTGTCATTCATATACCTCAGTATTGAAGCCATCTCCCTCGCCTCAGATTTGAGTTTGGTTTCTCCAAACCCGGCAAAAGACGGAAGGACAATAGCCGCAACAAGTGAAACTATAAACAACACAACTATCAGCTCAAGAAGGGTAAAACCATACTTTCGGGAATTATAAAATGAAAATGGAAAAATGAAAATTTTAGAATTTCTCAATCTATCATTTTGCATTTTGATATTTGCATTGTCATTGTATATCCCAGTTCTTGATATCAGCATTTTTCCCTTCACCGCCTTCTTTCCCATCAGCGCCATAACATATTATGTCGAAATCACCATATACGCCTGGAGAAATGTATATATAGGGATTGCCCCAAGGGTCAAGAGGAATCCTTTTTTGCTCAAGATATCCTTCTTCCCTATACTTTTGTGGGATCTGTCCGACCGTTGGTTTCTCAACGACTGCCTCAATTCCTTGTTCTGTACTCGGATAAAAGCCGTTGTCGAGCTTGAAAAGCTTGAGTGCTGTCTCAAAATTCTTTATCTGAACCTTTGCCCCTGCAATTCGTGCATCATCGGTTCTTCCTATTATCCTCGGAGCTACAATAGCTACAAGAAGACTGAGTATAAACACAACGACAATTATCTCAAGAAGGGTAAAGCCCTTATTATTCTCCATCTATTCCTCCTAAACTAATTATAAATTTATACAAAAAGGCAGGGCATGGTTTTTTTGCGAAAATGCTATGTCCTGCTTGTTTAAACATTCTACTTAATCAACTGATTCAACTGGAATATCGGCAGAAGAACTGCAAGAACTATAAGTCCAACAATAAGCCCCATAAAAAGAATCATTGTAGGTTCAAGAAGTGAAAGGGTCTTTTGCACCTTCCTTGAAAATTCTTCCTCATACGAGTCTGCAGCATTTTTCAGTACCTCAATCAGCCTTCCACTCCTCTCTCCTGTTGTAATCAGTTGAAGTAGCACAGGTGGAAAGCCATTAAGGGATGCCGAAAGCCTTGCCCCTTCTGCAACCCGTTTGGCAGCATCAATTATCCTTATTTCAAGCACCTTATTTCCGATAGATTTTGCAGCAAGCTCAAGCGCTTTGAGGACAGGGAGACCACCTTCAAGCAAAAAACCTAATGTCCTTGTAAATCGTCCGACGTAAAGGCTCTGAATGATATTTCCAGGTAAACGCAAAAAGAGTTTATCAACAAGTAATCTATTCTTTTCCCTTAGTCTTCTAAAACCGAATATTCCTCCTAAAAGTGCCCCTACAAAAAGCCACCAGTAGTTCTGAAAAGTATCACTGACAGTTATAAGAACAATTGTGATAAAAGGAAGGGCGCTCTCTGTATCCTTAAATATTTTTGTTATCTTTGGCATAACAAAGGTAAACAAAAAAGACAGAACAATGAAGCCGATACATATCATAAAAACAGGATAAATCATTGCTGTTCTTACTTTTGATTTGAGATTGTCCTGGGACTCTAAAAAATCCGCCAGGCGGCTAAGAACTTTATCAAGATTGCCGCTCGCCTCTCCTGCAGCAACCATATTCACATAAAAGTCAGGAAAAATCTTTTCGTACTCTTGCAGTGCCTTTGAAAAGCTTGACCCCGCAGCAACCCTTTCCTTTATATTCACTAACATGTTCTTCCAGAAGCCCTTATTTTCCTCAGAGATTGAACTGAGAGCCTCCATCAAGGTCACCCCCGAAGAAAGGAGAATAGATAACTGTCTTGTTATTGATGGGAGAAGGGATGTGTCATGCCTCTGAAATAGGCTGAGTCTTTTTACATAGATAGCCTCTTGTACTTTCTTTGGATGAAGTCCTAAGTCCTTAAGCCTTAAGACTGCGTCCTTTAGACTATTCGCCTCGATGGTCCCTGCTGCTTCAGAGCCGTCCGTCCTGTATCCTTTATACCGAAATATCGGCATAATCTTTTTGCGTCACCCTCAAAACCTCTTCAAGGGTTGTAACACCACTGACAACCTTTTCGATACCATCCTGACGCAGGGTCTTCATCCCCCTTGATACTGCATAGTTCTTTATGCTCTGAGAATCCATTTTATCCGTAATCATCGGCCTTATTTCGTTATCTATCACAAGAAGCTCAAAGATTCCTGTCCTTCCAAAATAGCCATTGCCCTTACATTTATCACATCCCTTTCCACGGTATAAAAACTCTGGAGGTTTACTGAAGTAAGGTAGTTCAAGTACAGATGGCTCATAAGATACCTTGCAGCTGTGACATACCGTCCTTACAAGTCTCTGTGCAAGAACAACTGTCAACGAAGATGCAACAAGAAACGGTTCTATCCCCATGTCTATAAGCCTTACCAATGCACTCGGTGCATCATTTGTATGAAGGGTGCTTAACACGAGATGCCCTGTGAGGGACGCCTGCATTGCTATCTCAGCAGTCTCGAGGTCCCTTATCTCCCCTACCATGATAACATCCGGGTCCTGCCTCAGGATCGACCTCAGGCCCGAAGCAAATGTTAACCCTATTTTGGGGTTCACATGGACCTGACCAATGCCCTTTAACTGATACTCAATGGGATCTTCCACTGTTATGATATTTTTCTCTTCTGTGTGAATCCTGTTCAAGGCAGAATAGAGGGTTGTAGTCTTACCACTACCGGTAGGACCTGTGACAAGTATTATCCCATCAGGTCTTTTAAGATGTTCCCCGAGTTTCTTTTCGTCGTCCTTGCTGAATCCGACCTCCCACAAACCCAGGAGACCCTGTTTCCTATCAAGGAGCCTCAGTACCGCTCTCTCGCCGTGAGATGTGGGTATTACAGAAACCCTTATATCTATATCCCTTCCACCGAGCAGGAGTCTTATCCTTCCATCCTGCGGCAACCTCTTTTCAGCAATATCGAGATTAGACATTATCTTGATCCTGCTTATTAGGGCGTCCTGAATTATTTTCGGTGGTGTCAAGACCTTGTGAAGCAAACCATCTATCCTCAGCCTGACATCAAGTTCTTTTTCATAAGGTTCTATATGGATATCACTTGCTCTTTCCTTTACCGCCTGCAGAAGAAGAGCATTAAGGAGTCTTATGATAGGAGCCTCCTCTGTTAACTCAAGTAAGTCTTTCGGTGCCTCAAACTCTGTTGCAACAGATGAAAGGTCTTCTCCTGTTATGGTATCCATTACTTCTTCTGCAGAACCCATCTGACCGTAGAACCTGTTAATCGCATCAAGGATTACTCCTGCAGGCGCCTTTAAAGCCTTTGGCTTCAATCCAAGAGCTTTCGAGACTTCAGAGAGTGCAAGCACTCCTTTATCGTCTGTAACAGCCCCAATCAGTTCAGAATTATTTTTCTTTATGGGAAATATCTGATTATTTTTTGCAAAGCTGACTGGAATATTCATTAAAAGGGGTATCTCTACGTCTTCGTCTTTTATTACTTCAATTGTTTCCATATCTTTAAATTGCCAATCGCAGAATTAAATTTACTTTCTATTCTCTGCAGTAATCACTGACTTCGCTATCACTGTATTTTCAAGATATAATTTGGCTCTGCATATTCTATTTCCTTGTACTTACTAAATATCTTAACTGCCTCTCTAACGTCCTGTCCCGTCCTCAGTTTTAAATGATATAGTCCTTTAGGTTTTAATATAGATATAACTGATGCGCCTTCAATTGACAGGATCTCGTTTATCCTCTCCTCAGGAGTCTCCTTATTGAATTTTACGAGCAATTCACCTTGGTTATATCTTTCCTCGGTCTTTGCAAACTCGAGCTTCTTACTCTCGGTTATTCTCGAAAGCTCTTTTGCCTCCTTAACTATATGCGGGGATAGAAACACAATGAGGTTGGTCTTCTTCTTTTCATATGTTTTGTTTTTAAACAGCCATCCAAGGATGGGGATATCTCCCAAGAGCGGTACTTTGTTTATATTCTCTTCTATCCTTTCTTCCATAAGACCACCAATCACAACTGTCTGGTTATTTTGAACAACTACAGATGTTTTGGTTGAACGTTTTGTTGTTGAGGGACCAACGGATATTACAACTGTCTCAGATTCCTGCTTTAGAGCTGATATCTCCTGATAGATGTCAAGCTTTACATAATCACCTTCAGTAATCTGGGGGGTCAACCTCAAGGTAATACCGACATCTTTTCTTTCTATCGTGCTGAAAACAGAAACTGTCCTTGTTGGATCTGATTCTCTTTTTGAGATGAACGGTACATTCTCACCTACAATTATCTCTGCCTCTTGATTGTCAGATGTCAGGATCTGTGGTGTTGAAAGAACATTTACTGCTCCCCTGAACTCATTCAGGCTAAAGAGAGCAGCAAATCCAGGAACTGTAAGGGTTGACGTCGTGACACTTCCATCTGAACCAATTGTTGTTAAAGGCACATTGAGAAAGTTACCCATGCCTCCAGCTGTTAGCCCTGTGAGTCCATAAATAACATTCTGTAGCGCTGAAGCATCCATAGTTCCAAAACCACCTATTGCTACAGGCTCTCCATTTTTCTCCGCCGTGACCCTCCATTTTGTACCGAGTTCCCTCAGATTATCAATCGATGCCTCAACGATCATCGCCTCTACATAAACCTGCTTTCTCTTCCTGTCAAGCTGCTTGACTACCTGGAGGAGGCTCTGATAATCTGCTGGGGAAGCCACAATAACGAGAGAGTTAGTTGCCTTATCAGCTGTGATTGTTATCCTGCCCCCGGGCTCGAAAGGACTTTTAGGGGGCTGTGCACCGACCTTTGCCTGAGGTGAGATCCCTGTAATCATGCCCTCTAACACCTTAGAAAGCTCTTCTGCATCTGCATATTCTATGAAATAGACATTGATCTTACTGGTTGCCTCGGGAAGGGGCACATCAAGAAGGGTAATCATCCTCTTAATCGCCTCTTTTTCCTGTTTATCAGCAAGCAATATTAATGCATTTAATCTGGTATCAGCAAAGACACTCGTTTTTGACTCCTCGACAGAAGTTGTGCTTCCAAACCCACCCGGTCTCGGGACTCCACCCGCCGAAGACCTGCTCTTACTGTTCATCCCGAGAGCCTCGGTAATAATCCTCGCAACATCCTCAGCGTTTGCATACTTAAGCAATATCAGTTCTGGTTCTTCCACCCCTGGTTTATCAATGGCCTCAAGGATTTCAAGAACCTTTCCAATATTAGTTTCAGAGTCTACAACAATAAGCATATTGCCAGGGCCAAAAGAAGAGATGTGACCGTCCTTTGAGATAAGAGGCTGGAGGAAATTCATCGCATTTGCAGAGGATATTGATTTCAACTGTATAAGCCTTGTAACATATGTATCACTCACAGGTCCCTTTCCCTCTTTTATGATCTCGGTTCCTGATTGCTTTGCCTGTGAAAGAGGGACAATCTTGTACACCTTCCCCGAAGGCACAACAGTAAATCCTTTAAGTTCTAAAACAGACGTGAATAAACTAAATGCATCATCTACTGAAAGCTTGGAAGGAGCAATAATAGTAATAGAGCCTTTTACCTTATCATCGAATACGAAATTCTTGCCAGTAACTTCACTAATAAATTTAACTACCGAAGAGATATCAACATCAACAAAGTTAAAGGTAACTTTTTTATCTTTACCCTGAACCTTCTTGGTACGAGTCGATTCCGACTTATTTTCGGTTATATCTGTTTGAGCCTTTGACTCAGTTACAGCGATTATTGACATATAACATCCGAAGAATACGAAACTTATAAGTGAAAGGACAATTAATGAGTTTTTAAAAGTTTTCATATTGTATAATCCCCGTTCACTGTCCTCTGCGCTGACTTTTAGGAATGAATGTTTTCATTGCAATTCCTATATTACTTCATCTGGTAAGTCATTGTCATCTTTGCTCCAGCCCTTATTAAATCGATCTGGACCCTATCCAAACCTTTAAGGGCTGTAAATGCCTGGAGGGCATTTTCAGGGTTAGATATATCATACTCATTAATCCTCAAAAGTATATCGCCATTCTGAAGACCGAGACTGTGATAAATACCGCCTGGCTTAACCTCACTCAAAATAAAACCTTCCTCTTTGTCATTAATAACATTAGGCCTGAGCCTTGCATCAGTCATCATCTGGGTAGGATTAGAGATCGCTTGTTGAACCTTCCTCTGATCAACCATGTAGGTGTCTCTACCTATCTTTTGAGCAAATGCAGAGGTAAAAGAGTTTATTCCAGAAACAGATTTTTTAATTTCCTTTACCTTCACATCTTCGAGCAAAATCTCTACTGTCTTTTCTCCCTGTCTGACAAGCACCTTATCTGTTTTAACGCTGTATAGCTTCCCGAGGCCAAATACAGACTCTCCAATCTTAAAGACATCTTGGATACCCGATCTGTTCTCAAAAACAGCGTAAGAGAGCTCCTTAGGGCCCACTACCGTTCCAAGCAACATAATATCTTGCTGTACCTTACCATCCGTTGAAGTGCTTAAAGGCTTTATCTCACCCCCGGGGAAACCAAAAGGGTTGTTATTAAGTATCGGCGAATATCCTGCAAGTTGCATCTTTCGCTGGCTGATGCCGATATCCGTTGATGCTGGTATGTTTTTCTTCAGGTTCTTTTCTTTTTCGAAATAGTTAGAGATAACATCCCTTATAAGGAAAAAAGATGAAAAAATAACAACAATGCCTATTACAAGGTTAAGATAAAAGATATTCCTCTTTGTAAGGAGGCTTGATTTCAATAAACATATCCTCTGACAGTAAATATTTATCTTCAGAGACTTAGTCTATGGGAATTTTTCAACTCTGTCAACTCAGTTGTTTCAAAGCATTCGCAGCAAACCTTGACTTTTCCCTTGACAACACGTCATTATTTTCTGTATCTTTGTAATCTTAATAAGTAAATTTAAGAGATTGAAGGGGGGTAGAGAATTGTATGCGTTAGGCACTCATCTTTTAGTAGAATTGAGGGAGTGTAATCCCAAAATTCTCAAGAGCCTTGAGAAGGTAAGAAATGCAATGGTCTCAGCAGCAAAAGAAGCTAAGGCAACAATAATAGATACTTCCTTCCGCGAGTTTAGTCCATTTGGTATTAGCGGCATCGTAGTTATAGCAGAATCCCATTTTACAATTCATACATGGCCTGAGTATGGTTATGCAGCTCTGGATATCTTTACTTGTGGCGATATTATAAAACCAGAGGTAGCAGCTTCTTGTCTTATCGAGAAATTTGAATGTAAAAATCCTTCTATTGTGGAAATAAAAAGAGGAATACTTTCTCACAAAAATGAGAAATTACCGCATAAGGTTTCTTCGGGTTCTCCTCCTGATACAGAGGTTTATCAAGTAATATCTCGGCAGAGTTGCCAATAGGTCTATCTGTCTTCTCGATTTGTAAGAGCAGCAATCCCTGGAAGCTCTTTTCCTTCGAGCAACTGAAGAGCTGCCCCTCCACCTGTTGATATAAATGATATTACATCAGACACACCTGCCCTATGCACAGCAAGATTAGTATCGCCGCCACCAACAATAGTAAGTGCATATGCATCTGCAACTGCATGGGCAATAGCAAAAGTCCCCCTTGAAAATGCATCTATCTCGAATACACCCATTGGCCCGTTCCATAGGACAGTCTTTGCATCCTGAAGCGCCTCTGAAAAAAGTTTAACAGAGGCAGGACCAATATCAAGAGCCCTCCATCCCTTTGGTATCTCAAGAGTTGGCACTATCTTTGTTTCAGCCCCGGGCTCAATGCTCTGAGCAATTACACAATCTACTGGCAGATAAAACTTTATACCTATCCCCTTCAGTTTTTTCCTTATCCTCTGTGCTGTCTCGAGCATATCTTCTTCCACAAGGGAATTCCCGACTTCATAACCCATAGCCTTAATAAATGTATAAGCCATACCGCCACCAACCAGAACCTTATCAACCTTGTTGCCGAGATTTTCAAGAACACCTATCTTTCCAGAAACCTTAGCCCCACCTAAAATAGCAACAAAAGGTTTGACAGGATTATCTAATGCCCCTTGTAAATATTCCACCTCTTTCTTCAAAAGCAATCCTGCTGCTGATGGAAGAAATTTTGGCATTCCGACAATAGATGCGTGTGCCCTATGTGATGCCCCAAAGGCATCATTGACATAGACATCTGCAAGACGTGCTAAGGCACGTGCAAACTTCTCATCGTTTTCTCCCTCTTCTTTATGAAACCTGAGATTTTCGAGGAGAACTACATCTCCTCCTTTCATCTTGGAGATAAAACTTTCTACCTGACTCCCAATACAATCAGATAAAAAACTGACCTCTTTGTTAAGAAGCCTTTGAAGCCTCTTTGCAACAGGAGCAAGGCTAAGCCTCAGGTCTGTTTTCCCTATTGGTCTTCCAAGGTGGGATGAGAGTATAACTTTTGCTCCCTCATCAATTGCATAATTTATCGTGGGAAGAGTAGAACGTATCCTTCTGTCATCGGTAATCTTCAGATTTTCATCGATGGGCACATTGAAATCAGCCCTGATAAAAACCCTCTTGCCTTTGATGTCGAGGTCTTCTATGGTAAGCTTGTTAAAAATATCTTTAATCGGAACAGGATCTATGATATTCCTCTTTTTCATGGTCAAATCCTCTTGATAATGTAAAGGATAAGGTCTCTCAGACGTGAGCTATAGCCCCACTCATTATCATACCAAGCCAGAACCTTCGCCATTCTTCCCTCAAGTACCATTGTCAATGTTGCATCCACAATAGATGAATGTGAATTACCATTGAGATCGCATGAGACGAGAGGGTCTTCTGAGTACTGAAGGATTCCCTTCATAGGTCCCTCGGCAGCCTTTTTCAATGCAGCATTAATTTCTTCTGCTGTAACATCCTTTGACAATTCAGCAACAAGGTCAACAACAGAAACATTTGGAGTCGGGACTCTTATAGCCATTCCATTAAGCTTACCTTTCAGTTCCGGCAGCACAAGTCCAACAGCTTTTGCCGCACCGGTTGTCGTTGGAATCATATTCAGGGCAGCTGCCCTCGCCCTCCGCAAGTCCTTATGAGGAAGATCGAGTATCCTCTGGTCATTTGTGTAGGAATGTATTGTTGTCATGAGCCCTTTTTGTATCTTGAATTCACTGTGTATAACCTTTGCAACAGGTGCAAGACAGTTTGTTGTACATGACGCATTTGAAATAACCTTATGTTTTGCAGGGTCTATTGTTTCCTCATTCACTCCCATACATACCGTTGCATCAGGTTCCTTGGCAGGTGCTGAAATTATTACCCATTTTGCTCCAGCATCTAAATGTTTTGCAGCAGACGGTCTGTCTACAAACCTTCCTGTGGATTCGATAACAATATCGACGCCCAGGTCCTTCCATGGTAGTTTTTCGGGTTCTGTAACAGCAAGCACTTTTACTTCTCTGTCATCAACTTTTATACTTCCATTACCTTCCTTTACATCAGCTTTAAATATGCCATGTACAGAGTCATATTTAAGGAGATGGGCAAGTGTCTTTGCATCGGTGAGATCATTAATCGCAACAATCTCAAATTCCTTGTATCCTGTGCTTGTCCTGAAAAAATTCCTTCCTATTCTTCCAAAGCCATTAATAGCAACGCGAAATGACATAAAAACCTCCTTTTATAAAACTTTTTAGTTCTTAGTTATTAGTTCTTAGTCAAAAAACCGAAGACTGACAACTAAAAACTGTTTAAAAAACTATTTATAACACCTCCGGTCAAGAGTTTTGGATAAAAATACGTTGACTTTGGTGGCATTCTTACCGATGATAAGGCAGCCTTTTCAACGTCTTCAACTTTCGTGGGATTTAGAAAAAATGCAGCACCGCACTGCCCACTCCTCACTTTATCAATAGCCTTTTGGATATCCATCTCATATTCAATATCAGTTATGTGCAATATCTTCTTGAGTATCAGCTCATGCAGTATTATGACGTCTATTTCTCTAACGTCAGGATGAACATCTGACAGGTCACCTTTTTTATACTTAAGAAGATTCCAGAATTCTCCACCATTCTGAAAAAAACCAAAAACATGCTTCCTATCTGCTATCTTCTTTGCAATATCAAAATCAGCTCTCACAGACTCGATCTCAAAATACTGAGAGAGCATTCCATCCATATCCTCCGGGATTTCCTTCACAAGCCTATGCGTAGGAAGTATTGTTATTCCTTCATCCAGCATATTTGAGATAAACATGAGTACATAATCAGAGGAATTCTTGACCGTAGGAGATAGCTTTTTAGAAAACATTTCTCTCTGAAATTCAAAAGCTGTTTCATATCTGTGATGTCCATCAGCAATGAAGATAGCCTTGTCTTCAAGTTCTTTTTGTATAACCTCCACATCACTTCTTTCAGCAATCTGCCAGAGCCTATGAACAGCCCCAGCAGCGTCCATTGCCTCGATGTACGGCTTAGTTACCGCGATCTTTGAAAGGATATTTGATATCCGTTTATCTGAACTCTTGTACAGTGAAAATATCGGGCTGATGTTTGCCTCACATGATCTCAGGAGATTTAATCTGTCCTGTTTTGGTTTGGAGTAAGTACATTCATGTGGATAGATGCTGCCTTTGCCTAACTCTTCGAGTTTTACAAGCCCAAAAAATCCGAGAAGGCGTTTTTCTTTTCCATTTATCTCACAAGACATTTCATAGGCATAAAATGATGGCCTTTCGCTCCGGATAAGTACCCCTTCATTTATCCATTCATTTAAGTATCTCCTCGCTCTTGTATATTTATTATTTATCTCTGAGTCCCCAGGCTCCTCTTTCCCAAGATCTATCCTGACAATATTATGAGGGCTTTTTTTATATAATTCTTCCCTGTATTCAGGCGTAATAATATCGTACGGAGGAGCCAACACATCCCCTATAGAAACCTTCGAAACATTGTAAAGGATTCCCCTGAAAGGGACAATTTTAGCCATTGTTATAAGTCCCGTAGAATCTTTAGAAAAGGATGCAGTTATATTAGCACGGCCTAAATATTAAATTCAAACTACACTTATAGCGCCTCTTTAGCTGTAGTCTTTATAACCTCTTTTATGTTCCTATCAAGAAACTCCGGTATATAAGGGATATCTAAGTTTAAAAATCCAGATGTTATGACAGAAACAGCATCCTCTCTGGAAATACCCCTCGACATTAAATACTCAACCTGTTCCTCAGCGATTGGACCTATGGAAGCCTCGTGAGAAAGTTCTGCCTTTGAAGCACCATCAGATACCAACTGCGGTATAGCATAAATCTTTGACGTGGAAGAAAATACTATACCCCGACAATCAAGGTGCGCTAAACAATACCCTTTAGTTTTAGCTACAAGATCCCCTCTCGCATATATTACACTTTCATCAGCAGCTATAGTCCTTGCAATAGATTCACCTCTTGTATCCTCTCCTTCAAGGATTATCCTCGAACCAAGATCTATATAAGAATCCTTAAGTCCATAGACAATAGTGTTAAACTTGGCAGAAGCCCTGTCTCCTTTAAGATAGGCAACAGGAAATGCCTGAATTGACTTTACAGGTTTCAGAAGCACGTAGTTACTTACAAAAGCCCCGCCTTCTTCGACGACAGCCCATGTCCTTGGTCTTACATGAAAATTGTCAGCCCAGTTATGGATCATCGTGAAGAAAAGTTTTCCGCCTTTCTTAACATAAAACTCAGAAATTCCCAGATGTATCCCTTCAGCATCGTACTTTGATAATGTACATCCGGTTATTACTTGAAGTTCTGCGCCTTCTTCTACGATGATTATATTGTGAACGTTTTGGCTCACATAGTTTTCTGCTACCAGCAGACATGACTGTACAGGATATTGAGGCTTTTGATGAGGAAATACCCTTATGAAGTATCCATGAGTCATATTCAGTGCTGCCTCAGCAGTATACTTATCCTGATCCACAGGAACTGCTTTCCAGTAATAGTCTTCCAGCCAATCATATTTACTGAGGGCAGCAGTAGTGCTCATTATTTCAAGCTGGCCTTCATAAGCCTTATTCAAACTTTCATAGACCACTGATTGATCAATTTGAAAATACGACCCGGACCTTAATTTTTCCTCTATATCAATTCCAGTCATGATAGCTGCTTCTTTTGCCTGGCGAGATAGGCTTTCGAGACTCTCTATTCTTCCTCTTTCAATATGCTGCGTGTAACGCGTAAGGTCTATATCAGGGCCGAATAATGCTTTCTTCTCTCTTGCCTTTTCAGCCTTTGCCTTTATATACGAAAGGTACATATTGCTTATCGGCATTCAGCGCACCTCCTATAGCCATGCTTTTTAATTTCTGAGAGAATATCTCTCGGATTTCCTCTACAGACCAAATTCCCATCAAAGATGATGTAACCTTTGTCAGCGTTTACAAAATCAAGGATATAGCCGGTGTGAGTTATAATGATGGCTCCTCTTTTTGGGTCCTTAACTTTATCCTTGCCTATAAGAGAATTTATAGCTTCGCCTACAAGGGCAATATTTTCAATATCAACACCTGATTCTGGCTCGTCTATGAGGACTAATTCAGGTCTCTGCACCATAAGCTGAAGAAGTTCCGAGCGTTTCATCTCACCTCCGGAAAAACCATCATTCAGTCCCCTGTCTAAATGTCCTGAGAGATTGAGCCTCTCAATATTTTCTTTAATACTTTCTTCACTTGATCCACCATTAGTGATTATCTCCATTATCTTTCTCAGGGTAACACCCCTGACAGTAGGTGGTCTTTGGAATGAGATACCCAAACCTAATCTCGACCTTTCGTAAAGACCCTTATCAGTTATATCTTCTCCTTTAAAATATATACGCCCCTTTTCTAAGTTATACCTTGGGAATCCCATCAGAGCCATCATGAATGTTGTTTTACCAGCTCCGTTGGGACCAAAAAGCACATTAATCTCGCCATAGTTCATTGAAAAGTTAACACCCTTCAAGACCTGCCTATCACCAACAGAGACCCACAGATCCTGTACCTTCAGCATCTCTTCCACAATATAGTCCTCCTTTCAAATAATGTATACAACTATATGTTTATAAAAATCTGCGAATAAAGCAAACAAAAAATCTTCATTCTTCTCTTAAAAATATAATAAAGCAAGCTTTAGGGGAGGATAAGTACTTACTTAATTATGGTTATTCAACTTCAAGCATTTTTGTTTATGCTGCTTTGAGGAACAGAAGATAATAAGTTCACAAGTCATCAGTTTAAAAAGTTTTCATTTTTTATTGCTTACTTCAGTGTGGATTAGCAGCTTAAGAAAAATCTTGACAACTTCCTTAGAAGAGGAAGAAATATTTTCTGTGCCTTTCCAAATGTAATCAGCAAATAAGCTTCAAGTCTGATTTTTGAAATGTCCGGAAAGTATGTCCGGTTTACTCCGGAATTTGTGTCCGGGATGATTTGAATTATGCCTTTGAGCGGTTTAAAATTCTGTGATGTTTTATCGGAAAATAATTTACGAAGGTCGGGACGAATTCATTCTTTCCTGTTATCTGTTCTGGTTTATTTTCAGGAAGGCTATTTGGTACTGAGAATTTTATTTCCTTCGTCGAGGATGACCATCTTTGGCTTGAATCCCTTTAGCTTGCTATCTTCAATATAACTGTAACAGAAGATTATAATTTTATCTCCCACAATACCCTTTCTTGCTGTAGGACCATTGAGGAAGACCTCGCCTTTCCTGCCTGGTATTACATACGTCTCAAAACGTTCCCCATTATTGAGATTGCTTACCATCACCTGTTCATATGGAAGTATCCCAGCCTTTTTGAGTATTACCTCATCAATAGTAATACTCCCCTCATATGAGAGGTTAGACTCTGTAACTGTTGCTATATGTATCTTTGCCCTGAGTATGCACCTTAACATAACGGCATCCTGAATAAAAATTTAAAATGTTTATATTCTAATTATGTTTATATTCTAATTATGTATATTGTTATATAGAAAATTCAATATTATTCCAACTGCTTATTAGAGCCTTTCGTGAAAATCCCGGTAAATTAATAACGGATAATCCACAGATAATAGTGGAATAAACATTCTAAGATACTTTAAAATTAGACCAAGTCATTGAAATTAA
>Ga0315282_10001658_pt1 | contig 41767 bp, 41 predicted proteins | sample YL17G07_20_MG_FD_203693 | JGI IMG/M metagenome (GOLD analysis project Ga0315282, IMG submission 203693) | Sediment microbial communities from Yellowstone Lake, YNP, Wyoming, USA - YL17G07_20 | ecosystem: Environmental > Aquatic > Freshwater > Lake > Sediment | place: USA: Wyoming | collected...
TAATATTTTCCCCTTGCCCCTCTTACAGGCTCTAAGGTAGCACTCCCTCACCGCCTCAGTGTATTCTTGTATGCTGCCTCGAGTCATCTTTTCTCCTTTCGGTAACAATAATTATGAGGCAATTCGGGGTATTGTAATGGGGAAAGGAATAGGCTAAAATGGGCGATAAAAGCAGGTTATGCCTCGTGCGTCAGCACAAAGTTGCCACTGCAAAGGAGGTTGATGATGAAAAGAAATCGCTCCAGGAAAGTTATCCAGATTGTTGTGCCTATTATTGTGGTTGTTCTAGTGCTACCTCTCATCACAGGTTATGTCTGGTTTTATGGCTTGACCAGGTCGCCTCTTCCCCAGCATGATGGAGAACTGAAAGTAGCCGGGCTGCAAGATACTGTGGAGATTTTGCGTGATGAGCGGGGTGTTCCGAACATTTATGCCAAGAATATGCATGACTTGGTCTTCGCTCAGGGATACACACAGGCTCAAGACCGTTGGTGGCAGATGGAATTCTGGCGTCATGTAGGTAGCGGTAGAATTGAAGAGCTAGTCGGCAAAAAAGATACCCTACTTGGCACGGATATCTTTATTCGCACGCTTGGCTGGCGGCGTGTGGCCGAGAATGAGGTAAAGATTTGTGATGATGAGTCTCTTAGCCGATTGCAAGCCTTTGCTGATGGTGTAAATGCTTATATTATGAACCGTGAGCCAGGCAAGCTAGCTCTGGAATACAGCATACTCGGACTGACAGGTATCAATGTAAAAATCGAGCCGTGGACATCTGTTGACACGCTGGTATTTGCCAAGATGATGGCGTGGGATTTGGGCCCTAGCAATAATGAGGAGGAAAACCGTGCCACGCTTTACGAACTTCTTGGACAGGAGATGACTGACCAGTTGCTGACGCCTCCCTGGCCGTTCGGCAAGAAGCCCACCATCCTCCAACCAGAAGACCTGCCCATCGCAGGGTCAACCGGAAGTACTCAAGATGGTGGCATAGCTCAACTTGTGGATTCGGATACATCGCTGGAGAGAGATGTTTTACCTACTATGAGTTTGGTCTTTGGCAGTGGTCGAGGTATTGGCAGCAATAACTGGGTGGTCAGCGGAAAGATGACGAAAAGCAGTATGCCGCTGCTAGCTAATGACCCACACCTGAGCATCCAGATGCCGTCTATCTGGTATGAAATCGGCTTACACTGTCAATCCGTAGGTGAGGAATCTCCTTTCGATGTGACGGGCTTTGCCTTCTCAGCCACACCGGAGATTATCATCGGTCACAACAACTCTATTGCCTGGGGGGTGACCAATGTAAATCCCGATGTATTCGATTTATATCGCATCCGTGTCAATCCAAATAATCCGCTCCAATATGAGTGGAACGGCAAGTGGCGTGATATAACGGTGCACAAAGAAACCATCTACTTCGGAGACAGCAAGGAACCAGTCGCTATCCAAGTTCGTGAAACGCACCTCGGCCCAATCATCAATGATAATAAAGTAGATAAAGATACCGGCCAAATCTTGGGCTTCAATAATAAAGACCCCCTGGCATTGCGCTGGACAGCTCTGGACCCAAGCACCATGATGCAGTCAATTACCAAGCTCAACAGGGCAACGAACTGGGAAGAATTCCGCAATGCTTTGAGTTATTGGGATGTTCCTTCACAGAACTTCATTTATGCTGATGTAGATGGAAATATCGGATATCAGACGCCGGGACGCATCCCTATTCGCGATAAGAATCATAGCGGGCTGATACCTGTCCCGGGCTGGACGGATGAGTTCGAATGGAAAGGCTTTATTCCTTATGATGAACTGCCACGCATCTTTAACCCGGAACGCGGCTATATCGCTACTGCCAACCAAGCCGTTGTTCCGCTGGAATATTACGACCAGCTAGCGAAAAAACTGGGTGAGGGGCTGAACTACGTCATCACCCGTGAATGGAATTACGGCTATCGTGCTCAGCGTATTGTTGAGTTGTTAAAGGAGAAGGCGCCGCATACTATTTCTAGCTTCCAGGCTATTCAGGGTGACAATAAGCTAATAAGCGCTGAAGAGATGATGCCGGAACTCGCCAAGTTAAAGTTTGATGATGCTGAGCTGGCCCAGGCTCGCGACTGGCTGCTTGGATGGGACTGCCAGTGTAGTATGGATAGTCCGCAAGCTGCCCTTTACGCTGAGTTTTGGGCAAGCTTGATGAACGACCTGTTTAGCGACCAAGCGGGTGAAGACATAAAGATATATGGTGACAACAGAGAGATGTGGGCGGCATTTTTGCTGTCAGAAAAGCCAAACAATGCCTGGTGGGATGATGTCACGACGAAGGACGTGGTTGAAAGCCGCGATGATATTCTGGTTCGCTCGTTCAGTGAAGGTTATGCCAACACAGTGGCTGCGCTTGGCAAAAACCGCAATAAGTGGCGGTGGGGTGACTTGCACACTGCAACCTTTGTCAGCAACCCGCTGGGGCTGAGTGGTATTGGTCTGATTGAAAACATGGTCAATCGCGGTCCATTTGCCATCGGGGGCAGCACAGATACTGTTAACAATACTGTATGGTATGCTTATTCCTGTGAGTTCACGGTGAAATGGGTACCGTCTATGCGTATGGTCGTCGACTTAAGTGATTTGTCAAAAAGCGTTACCGTCCATACCACCGGACAGAGCGGCCATCCGTATAGCCAGAACTACGATGATATGATTGACCTCTGGCGCAATATGAAATACTATCCCATGCTCTGGACCCGGGAGCAGGTGGAGGCAGCCGCTGTTGATGAACTTATCTTGAAGCCCAACAAGTAATAGGGCAGCGGGTAGATAATCTGAAGCAGCAAGTCAGTGCAGCAAACGGATACATAGCGGAGCGGCGGCACAGCTAAAAGAGTGCCCAAAATTGTGTGCTCGCAGGCCAATCATTTGTGTTTACCCGGGATAGCGGGTGCTCTGTTAAGATTGCTGTTTGTTTGCCTCGAATAGTCTAAAATTCCAGCTGTTTCTCCAAAATAAGCTAAAGATACGTTGACATCGAGATTGTCACGTGTTAAGATGAAAGGCATAGTACTACGAGGTATGATATATGAGGGTCGCTATCGTAACCTCGAGCATTTCCTGCTTGCCAGCCGAAAAGGTGCAGAAATACGGGATAAAGGTTGTGCCTGTGCCTTTTATGCTCAACGGGCACAGTTATCTGGATGGGGTTGATATTTCAGCGACTGAGGTCTATGAGCATCTCGCTTATGAACGGCCGTTCCGGACGAGTGCTCCTTCCCCTGGTGATTATCTTAAGGTGTATCGGGAAGCCTTGAGGGAATACGATGCCATCCTTTGCCTTACTGTACCGTCAAAGATCAGCATGATGTATGACTCGGCTTGCTCTGCAGCAGAGCAGATGCCGAGAGATACGGTTGTCCATGTTCTTGATACCGGTACGGCGGCTGGTGGTCAGGCCTTAATTGACATAGCTGCGGCAGGAGCTGCGTCTGCAGGAGCCACGGTGGACCAAATAAAGCAACTGATAGCAAATCTGAAAGGGAAAGCCCGCCTTTACGGCTTGATAGTAGCCCCAAGATATCTGGCACGCACCGGCCGTGTCCCCGCTCCCTTACCCTCAGCGGCTTCAGCACTCAGTATAAAGCCGGTTTTTACCATAGCACAAGGGCGAATAAAGCTGGTAAGCCTGGTTCGTACTGAAAAGGTGGGGGTTGACCGCATGCTCTCGATGATGCATGCCGATGTGGGACAGAAACCAGTTCGTGTAATCATCCAGCACGCAAACGCACCACAGCAAGCTGAAAACCTGCGTCAGCGTGTACAGGCCGATTTTAATTGCACCGAACTGCGTGTTACCGAGTTCAGCCCTATAATCGGTTTTGCTACAGGCCCTGGATGTCTGGCTCTAGCATTCTGCGTTTAGTGTTAGCATAGTACCCTGGCGGCTGTTAAGCCCTCAGATTAATAGAAACTGCAGTTAAAGCGAAGAGATAGGCATTATAGCTCTTTCGAGGTCATCTGGTTATCCCACCTGTGTTGACATAACCAAAGCTTGTGTTTTGGGCCTGCTCTGAAAGCTTAGTCGTGCTAGTGTTGTCTGTGTATCCTCAAGGAGCTCTTGTCAAATGTTGTGGAAATTCCTTCCAGCATTCCTTTCATTAGCTCCTCGTACCTACCAGCTCAGGCATCTCCTGTCTCTGTAGAATTCCGTCTTTGAACGGACAATCCTCCAGGACCAGGGTCATCAGATTGACGCCGCCATTAAGAGACCGCCAGTTCCGGCTTAGCCGCTCCACGATCTTGAACACCAGGTAGAGAGCGTTATCACGCCGCCGCATCCGCCTGATAGCATCAGTCCGTAACCTCACTCCGCTAAAGACCGATCCAGCGGGTTGGTAGTCCTCAGGTGTATCCAGTGTTCCTGCGGGTAGTGATAGAAGGTGACGAAGTCATCCCAGTCCCTGAGCACGGTCTCGGCGGCGGCACGCTGGTCAGCAGCCAGAAGCTCCTCAGCATACCGATCGCGCAGTTCTTCACACTCTTTCTGTGTTGGAGACTCGGCCATCTCCCGTAAGCGGCGGCGCGCCTCCTTCTGGAGCCGTTTCGGCAATTTGGCCTGCACGTTGGTAATACGGTGGTTCCAGCATCGTTGATGCTCGGTGGTGGGATAGACATCATCCAGGGCTGCCCATAGCCCCAGGGCGCCGTCCCCCGCTGCCACCAGCGGCGCTTCCAGCCCCCGGTTACGAAGGTTCCGAAGCACTTCCGTCCAACTCTCCGTGCTCTCCCGGTAGCCCGACTCCATCGCTAGTAGTTCCTTTTCACCGTCGTCCCGAGCACCCACAACACACAGGAGTGCCGTCTTTTCCACTTCGGTTCCGGCATCAAGGTAAACCCCGTCAGTCCAGACATAAGCATACCGGCGCTCCCACAAAGGCCGCTTCCGCCAGGCTTCATATTCCTGTTCCCAGCACTCTTTCAGTCGGACAATGGCGTTGGGTGACAGGGCCGTCGTCTCACCGACAAGTTCCCGGAACACCGGCTCAAAGTCCCCGGTAGCCAGACCTTCTAGGTAGAGCCGGGCAAATAGCCGTCTGATGGTCTCAGATGCCCGTTGGTAGCGCCGCACTATCTGAGATTGGAACCCCTGCGGCGCCACATCAGGAGGCACTTTGGCTACCCTGGGCACTAGCACCTTGACCGGCCCCAGGCCCACGGTTAGCTCCCGCAGCGGGTGATAGCCATTCCAGTAGCCGCGAAACTCCTTACCCCGTTCGTAGTGCTGCCGTCCCAGGAAGGTGTTAACCTCCTCCTCTAATGCCGCAGCCAGCATCTTCCTGGCTCCCTCCCGAACATATGCTTCCAAAGCATCTTGTACCTCGTCCCCCTGTTCTTCTCTGCTCTTTCTCTGGTATGATTTTGCCAAGGCGTATTCCCTCCAATCTTTTTTAGATTTTCTCTCACTGGAAGGATACGCCTTCTTCTATCCCGGCGTCATCAATTTCCACAACTTTCTATATTAGCTCATATGAATGAATCCATAGTCCCTAAAATCTATCGCCGGCAAATGTTTGATGAAAAGGTAGTTATTGAAGACGATGATGCATTTGAAATGACGAGGCTACTGGCTACAAGAGAAGGCATCTTTGTCGGGATGTCAAGCGGAGCCGCAGTGGCCGGGGCTTTGCAGATAGCCAAGAACCTGAACTCTGGCACGATTGTGGTCATATTGCCTGACAGGGGAGACCGCTACCTGAGCACAACGCTGTTCCGGTCGTTTTACGCCAAATGTCCACCGTAGGCTTCTTAGTTAAGCCAGCCCCTCCAAGAAGGCTTTAACGTTTCTGCCCAGGACATTGTGGTTATAGCCACCCTCTAAAACGGCAAACCTTCTGCCTTGACAGTTCCTTTCAGCGGCTTCCTTGACTAACTTGCCAATTGTACGGTAATCATCAGTCGTAAGCTGCCCGCCCCAGTCTTCGACATGGCGATCAAAGCCAGCTGAAACCGCCAGTATGGAATAGCCCTTTTCCTGCTCGAACTTACTAATTATCTCTTCAACGAACCTTTGCCGCTCATGGCCACTTGGCTGGAAGTACTCAATCTTGCTTCCAGCAAAAATATTGTTGGTGCCGTCTCCGAAATGCAGGTCAAAATCCAGAATTAAAGCGTTTTCAATCAGGTTTTCGCTCCGAAGCTTAGCTAAAGCCACGGCAATGTTATTGAAATAGCAGAATCCCCAGCAATGGTCAGGGCTGGCATGATGTCCAGGTGGCCTGATCAGGCCAAGACTGGGTTCACCTTCCATAGCTATCTGGGCGGCTTTGATGGCACCCCCAGCTGCCAAGCAGGCAATCTCATAAAGATGCTTATCTCTTTTGATTGATTCGACGTGATATTTGGTGTGGACTTGCCGTAAATCTTCCTCTGAAGCTACTTCAGGTTCAACGAAGTTGTATCTCCCCTCAAGCTCCCTCAGGATCGCCTCTATTCTACCCGGGCTGGCAGCAGGGTCCGAAGTATAAATTTCAGTGTAACGAGCATGATAAACTATTTTCATCCTCGTCACCTCTAATGTATACTAAATCCACTTGAAGATGCCCATGAACAGGATCAGGCAGATGATGTCAAAGGCGAATATTGCCCCCACGGTTATGGCCTTCTTCTTGATGCTTTCCATGTCTAATACCCAGAATGAGACCAGGAAAAAGTAAAGGTATCCGACCAGGAAGATAAGCCACGGCGCACTGGTGTTCCACCAAGGGTATTCCCAGGTGAGTGCACCAACAGTATTCAACAAATACTCAACAAACACGCAGAACGCCGAGCCAACAATAGCAAAAAGCCACCGGTTTGGAATGCCGAAGATTTTCTGTTTCTTATCCCGCGGCAGCATCTTGGCAAAGCCGATGCCAGCGATGGCGAACATAAAGCAAATCTCGATATTCAAGCCAGCCAAGATAAGGTAAGCAGTTTTCCCAGGGGCACCCCAAACCGGGGCGTACTGGGTGAGGTGTAAAACTAGGCCGTTCCAAATTTCATTGAACCAGTCCATGCCCCAGAACGCCAGACCGGCAAATATCAGGCTCCAGTTTCTCTTTTCAATCTCGTTGGCATAAACATAAACCACCAGGGCAAAGAGGGGGATGACATACCATTGAAACAGGCTTCCATCACGCAAAATACTCAAGGCTTGCTGGGCAGATTCCGTCATGTTGAACCTCCTTTCGTATGGTCGTGTAAGGACAGGTCTTCAGACCTGTCCGAAATGTATGCTTGTGATTTAAGGGGCAGACCTTTAGGTCTGCCCCTGCATTTCTCATTTAGCAACGTTTACTTAAGCTGATCTCGGGAATAATCGAGGATTCGTCGTGCCACTACAAGCATGTTAATCTGGCCGGTGCCTTCGAAGATATCGTTTATCTTGGCATCACGCATCCACTTCTCCAGGAGGTATTTCCTCGAATAGCCCAGCGGGCCCATAAGTTCAACCGCCTTCTGAGTAATCTTGGTAACGGCAAGTCCAGCCTTCGCCTTGGCCATTGACGCTTCAAGGTTATTGGGCAGGAGCTGGCTCATCATCCACAATGACCGCAACGTCAGCAGCTTGGCCGCCTTGTAATTGGCTTCCATGTCCATGACATCTCGCTCCAGGGCAGTTAGCTTCTGCCGCGGCAAGCCATAGTGTATTTTGATACCTTCCTTCTCCAAGGTTTCCTTGACGAAATCCAGGGCAGCCCGCCCCACACCCAAAGCCATGGCAGCGACAATGGGTCGCGTGGCATCGAAGGTAGCCATCGCCTTCTTGAAGCCTGCGGTCTCGGTCTTATCTATCTTCCTGACTTCAGGACTGCCCAGAATGTTTTCATAAGGGATGCGGCAATTATCGAAAACGATGGTTACAGTGTCGTTGGCCTTGATTCCCAGCTTTTTCTCCATCTTCTCCACCCTCGCCCCTGGAGTTCCAGCCTGCACCACGAATGACTTCATACCGGCACGTCCCGCTGATTTGTCCACGGTAGCCCAGACCACTACCACACCTTCAGAATTCTCCATAGCTCTTTTCCCACAGGTTACAAATATCTTCTCACCGTTGAGCACCCATTCGTCACCATCGCGTACTGCGGTGGTGCTGATGGCAGAGGTATCCGAGCCGCAACCAGTCTCCGTCATGGCCATAGCACCCCATTTTGGCCCACCCTCATTGTAGTTGCCCAGAAAACGCTGCAGCTGTTCTTTTGTCCCCGTAGCGAAAATAGCCGCACCACCCAGACCCGGACTTGGAACGCACAAATAAAGGCCAGCGTCGCCCCAGCAGACCTCCTCAGCCCTTAACGCGGCTGTGATATCCAGACCACCAAACAGACTGCCTTCTCGTCTTTTCTCCCACAGCTTGTCAATAAGTTCCTGTGGGCTCTCATGCTCATGTTCGTCATAGTAGCGGCTTATAGGGCGAAATAGCTCTTCGGCAATCTTGTGTGCTGCCTCTACTGCTTCTTTTTGTTCAGGTGTAAGTTCAAAATCTATCATTATCTCATGCCCCCTTCTATACGATAGCCATACCATCAAAAGTGGCAAAGCCTCGACCGTTCCTGAGCCACAGTTCGACCGGGTGGTCGCGGATATAACCATGCCCACCCAAGATCTGCACGGCGCGGTCGGTCACCATTATTACCATATCATCAGCATACGTTTTTACTACTGAGGACTCTTTGGTTGCCTCTTCTTTTCGGTCCAACTTCCAGGCAGCCTCCCAGGCCATCAGCCTTGTGGCATCGATTTCAATGGCCATCTCTGCCAGCATGAAAGCGATAGCCTGTCGAGCCGCAATTGGCTCGCCGAAGGCAACACGCTCCTTGGCATAGTCCCTTGAATACTCAAAGGCAGCTCTGGCTACTCCTACAGCCATCGCTGAGAGCGCTACACGTGAGCAATTCATAATGCGCTCAAAATCAGACCCCTTGTCACCACCAAGTCGATTATCCTTGGGTATGCGGCAGTCCTTCAAGCTGACTTCGTATGTTGCCAGGGCTTTTATTCCCATGTTCTCCTCTCGCTCGCCGATCTCCAGCCCCTTTGTGCCTTTCTCGATGATGAAGCCCTGACTGCTGCCGTTCTCAGCCGCATAGACCAGCAAAAGGTTGGCATCTGCAGCTAGAGGTACGTAGCACTTGTCACCTTTAAACATATAGCCTTTGCCATCGGATCGTGCAGTGGTGGAAAGAGAGTAGATGTCGAAGCCAAAGCGGGGCTCAATGAGAGCAGCAGTAGCTGCTTTGTAATTTTCATCGCAGAAAGCAGGGAGAAACTTTTTCTTCTGCTCCTCAGTGCCCATCTCCAGGATGGGATAGACAAACAGGGCAGGACAGAGTATGTGCATGGCCACAGACAGGTCACCCCACGCCAATTCCTCAGCGATGAGCGCACCGGTAATTGCTGAGTGTTCACCACCAAGCCCTCCGTACTCCCCAGGTATGCTTGTGGAAACAAGCCCTAGTTTCCAGGCGGTGTCGACAATGCGGGCAGGAATCTCGCCGCTTTCATCGCATTCTCTGTAGACTTTGCGTATCTCGTCGCTGGCAAACTGCTTTACCATGCTTACAATCATCTGCTGTTCTTCAGTCGGACTAAACGAAATCATATCTTAACTCCTTTCAGAATATACGTAGTTTAAACACAACCCCCAAATGTTACAATGTAGCAGCATTAGCGCACTTCGTCAAGAATAAGATAAATATCTCTCTTACTCTCAGGATGTTCATACGAAGTTCAATATTTGCAGAGATACTTTTTTAGAACTAACACTGTCGAGGAATTGCTGGGAGAATTATCGCTCCATAAGCTTAAGCGCTGCATCCACGATACGCTTGCTGCTAGGTAGAACTTGGTCTTCAAGCTCCCGGCAATATGGTATCGTTTCTTCAGTGCAGAGTCGGCCATATCGCACCGGTATCCCTGCCTCCAATACGACTGCGGCAAGCTCTCCTGAGAGACCGAAGTCTCTGTAGTCCTCGTCCACAACCAACAGACGTCCGCTTCTGGAGACAGCCTGACACAACGCCTCTTTGTCTAACGGCGAAACGGTTCTTAAGTCCAGCACACCGGCAGAGATACGTTTCTTTTTGAGTATCGCTGACGCCTCCAGACAGCGGTGAACGCCCACAGCTAAGCTCACCAGCGTAATATCTTTGCCTTCACGCCGCATAGCTGCCTTCCCCAGCGGCGCAGGCATCCATTTGTCAGGAACAGGACCGCTGGTGCCTTCCGCCGGCACGTCATACTGCACAGTTTTGCGACCACCCGAACCTAAGAAGTCCAGCATGTTGCTGGCAAGAAGCTTGTGCTCCAGATAGACCACCGGCCCTTCATGTTCAATGGCCGAGAGCATCAACCCGCCGGCATCTGCAGGATTTGACGGTACTACTACAGTCAAGCCGGGAATGTGTGCCAGCCAGGCCCACAGGCTCTGCTCATGTTGTCCACCATCGCCATATCCACCACCACACGGAGCCCTGACGACCATAGGAACCTTCCATTTACCACCGGAAAATGCTTCTACCTTAGCGGCATGGTTAAGCAATGCATCTATGGCCACCCCAATGAAGTCCACCATCATCACCTCTACCACCGGTCGCAGACCCGCCATGGCAGCCCCCACTGCAGCCCCGACAAATGCAGCCTCACTGATGGGAGCGGGACGAACTCTCTTTTCCCCGAAGCGCACAAAGAGGCTAGTGCGCAGCCCATGAACATCCTCGCCAAAGACTACAATCCTAGGATCATCAGCCATAGCCTGGGCCAGCGCATCATCTATGGCATCGGCAAGGGTCATCGTTTTCATTATCTATCTCCCCCATTATAGCTATGACAATGCAATACCCACCGCCTGTTGGATTTCCTTCGCTACCTCTTTTTCAATTTCATTGAGGCGAGATTTGTCTGCTTTTAACCTCTGCCTAACACGGTAAATAGGATCACGGCGCTTACTGTACTTCTCAGCCACCGTTCGACCAATCAGAGACGTTATTGAGCCAAGACTGGCAATACGCTCACCCGGGGATGCCCCTTTCCTTGCCGGTAAGGAGCGCAGTAGCGGTCCGACCATTCCCATCATCGATTCTAGAGATTTCCGTAATGGCGTGTAACCCAAGAAGTGCCCTTCAGTCCTGATGCAGTGAGCCAAAAGGAAGGTAGGACCGTTATTTTTACGTGCCTTTTCAACTCCCTGCCTTGCTGCATTCCATACCGCCTCCACATCTGTTCCATCCACCTCAAGCGCCGGCATGCCGAAGCCCTTGGCACGGTCAAGCAAGTTTCCACCGGTAACATGCTGGGAACGGGTAGTAATTGCCCATCCGTTGTCTTTGCAGACAAAGAGCACGGGCAGCTTCCAAGCGACGGCAAGGTTAAAGGATTCCAAAAGCATGCCCTGGTTCATGGCTCCGTCTCCAAAAAAAGCCACAGCTATATTCCCTGGACGGAGATGCTGGGCAGCTAAGGCAAAACCGTCGGCTATAGGGCCAGCTGATCCCACAATTCCTGAAGACGCCGCAAAGTGCTCGCGAGAAAAAAGGTGCATATGCCCACCTATGCCACAGCACAGACCATCAGCACGGCCCAGAAACTCTTTAAGAATAAGTACCAAGTCTACACCACGTACCACCAATGGCGGCGTGCCGCGATGGTCAAGGGCCATGGCATCTCCATCCTTAAGGTGCGCCACTACACCGGCAGCGATAGATTCCTCTCCGACACCGAGGTGCATTTCTCCGGAGATCTTCCCCTTCTCCCACAAATCCGTGACCGCCTCTTCAAACCGCCGACTCCGGAGCATCTGTCGGTAAAGGAACAACAAATCAGGTCTCAAATTCCCCCCTGAATGATAGCCTATATGGTCGTTCTTGTATATCCTACTTACTCCTGGGATCTAGTTTCTTAACCTCTAGCGAGAACGATGGCCGCATAAATCACGAAGGCTACGATGGCAATCAGAGCAATAACGCCCATGGCAATGGCCAGACGTGCTCGGCCTACCCTATTACCCAGGAAATCACCTATGAGTATGGCTACAGCCACACCTACCACTATCTCAACCAAGGTTATGGCAGTTTTCAAATCAGGCATAGACTTACTCCTCCTTGCTTAATGGTTATTATAGCAATAATTTGTGGCAAGACAAGCACATTGCCTAATTTGTCTGCTTTTGTTATCATCTCAAAACATGCAAATTAAGCTAGCTTTCCTCGGTGCTGCCCAGAGCGTTACCGGCTCATGCTACCTCGTTGAGGCTAGCAATATGAGGCTCTTGGTGGACTGTGGGCTTTACCAGGAGAGGGAGCTTAGAAGAAGGAACTGGGCGTCTTTCCCTGTTTCGCCAGAAACCATAGATGCCGTCCTTTTGACCCATGCTCATCTTGACCACTGTGGTCTACTGCCCAAGCTGGTCAGGGAAGGTTTTCATGGCCCAATCTACTGCACGGCTGCCACCGCTGAAATCGCAGAAATCATGCTCCTCGATTCAGCGGATATCCAGCAAGAAGATGCGGAGTTTAAGAAAAGGAGACACCAAAAAGCAAGGAGGGAAGGCCCTTATCCGGAGGTTCCGCTGTACACGATAGATGACGCCAAGGCTTCTGTTCCACTTTTCTCGCCTGTCAAATACGAAAAAACCGTCAGTATAGGTGAAGGTATCGAAGCCACCTTCTATGATGCAGGTCATGTCCTGGGCTCGTCCATGATAAGGGTCAGGATACGGCAGAACGGAGAGGACAGGACGATTCTTTTCTCCGGAGATATCGGCCGTAGGGGTAAGCCTATACTCCGTGACCCAACCTTGTTTAAAGAAGCAGACTATGTTCTTGTGGAGTCCACGTATGGTGATAGATTGCTTGAGCCTTTAGAAGATGCAGCCGGCAAGCTGGCCGATGTCATAAATACGACTGTGAAATCCGGTGGAAACATAGTTATTCCCAGCTTTGCTCTGGAGAGGTCTCAAGAGATATTGTACTATCTCAACAAGTTCCTTATCGAAGACCGCATACCCCACCTGATGGTTTTCATTGACAGCCCTATGGCAGTAAGCATCACTGGTGTGTTTGAGCATTATCCTGAGCTTTTCGATGAAGAGATGGTAAAGCTTATGCGCCAGAAAAAGTCACCCTTTGATTTCCGTGGCTTAAGTCTGGTAAGAACGGCTGAGCAGTCGAAGGCGATAAATCGAATAAAGGGGACTGTTGTTATAATCGCCGGCTCCGGGATGTGTACCGGAGGCAGGATAAAGCACCATCTGGTAACCAATATCTCGAGGAAGGAGAGCGCAATACTCTTCGTCGGCTATCAGGCGGTGGGAACTTTGGGAAGGGAAATAGTCGACGGTGCCAAAAAGGTCAGAATACTGGGGCAACATTATCCGGTTAGAGCTGGAGTGGTACAGATAAACGGCTTCTCGGCACATGCTGACAGGGATGGGCTTCTCAAATGGCTATCAAGCCTCCGCAAGTCACCTAGACGCCTCTTTGTAACTCATGGCGAATCAAGCGTATCACAGCATTTTGCAGCTTTAGTCAAAGACAAAACAGGATGGGAGGTGGCTGTCCCGGAATATCAAGAGGAGTTTCTACTCGATTAGAGGTTTATCCCGGATTCGTAGGAGCTACAGCTCTTCTGCCAACGATTTTCTGCTTTATATACCATTGCTGGACTGTGTCAACTACTTCATCAGGCGTGTCGCAGACTCTGAGCAAGTCGAGATCCTCTTCAGAGACAAATCCCCTGGCTACGGTGTGACTTCGCAGCCAATCTAGAAACCCTTTCCAGTATTTACTATCAAACAGCACCACTGGGAATGGTTTTATCTTTTGGGTTTGCATCAATGTCAGCACCTCAGTTAATTCGTCAAGCGTTCCCAATCCACCTGGCATCATGACAAAAGCGGTGGCATACTTCACCAGCATGACCTTACGAACAAAGAAATGGTGAAACGTTATCGATTTGGTGGTGTAAGGATTACAAATCTGCTCCTCTGGCAGCTCAATATTCAGCCCGATTGAGGCAACCCCAGCTTCGAGGGCACCTTTGTTGGCTGCTTCCATAACACCAGGCCCACCGCCGCTTATAATTGAAAAACCCAGCTCACCCAGCCGACGGGCTGTTTCCTCTGTCTTTGCAAAAAGCTCATCATCTGTCTTAAGTCGAGCCGAACCGTATATAGTCACTGCCGGTTCTACGCCCGAAAGGCTGTCAAATCCTTCTACCAGTTCCCCGATTATCCGAAACATCCGCCAGGACTCTTCTTTAGCTAATTCGTTTATTTCATATTCTTGTGCCATATCTTCCTCCGCTTCAAGCAGATATTACCATACTGGGTGCAAAAACTGCCAATAAGCCAACCAAAGTTGCCTTGACACAACCCGACAAGAAATCTACACTATTTACAACTTTTCGAGGGCAGCATTTATTTGTCATTGCGAGCGAAGCGTTGCAATCTCAGTGGCAATGGAGACATGAGATTCTTCGCGGAGTTTATCCTGAGTTGAGATTCTTCGGTCGCTTCGCTCCCTCAGAATGACATTAAGAAGGGCTCAGAATGACGGGACGTAGAATGGGATTGCCACGTCGCTGGCGCTCCTCGCAATGACAGACGGGTGTTGCCTAATAGACTCGTGAAGGTAAAGTTACGATGATTTGTCCGGTTTGCAAGAAAGACATGCTAGTTGTTGAGTATAACGACGTTGAGCTTGACTGGTGCACTAGCTGTCAGGGAGTATGGTTTGATTCTACGGAACTTGAACTTTTGCTGAAGTCCATGAACCTGGATAGCCGAAACCTGCTGCTCGATAATATATTGCACTTGCCAAAAGCCAAGACCTTAGAGAAGAAGCGGAAATGTCCCATCTGTAGGAAGAAAATGAAGAAAACAACCATTGGCGAACATCCTGGAGTACTCGTCGATGTCTGCCCACAAGGACATGGGCTGTGGTTTGATGGCGGTGAGGTGGCTCAGATGCTTAAACATCTGGCTGAGAAACAACCAGCAGGACAGGACTCTCAGCAACAAATAATAAGTTTCCTGGGAGAAGTATTCAAAGCGCAGGGGTAGGCTACTGTAATGAGCGTGCAACGAGATAACATACTCTGCAGAAATGAAAGTGCTTGGCAATTCCTGACTGTCATTGCGAGCCTTCCCCTTCTGTCATTGCGAGCGAAGCGTGGCAATCTCGGTGGCAGGGAAGACATGAGATTCTTCGCTACGCTCAGAATGACAAGCGGGGAAGGTCCAGAATGACAGGACGTAGAATGAGATTGCTTCGTCGCTACGCTCCTCGCAATGACAATAAACACTAAAGCAAGTTTTAAAATCTAAAGGAGGTGTTTTATGACAATAGCAATCTGGGTTGTCATCGGCATCGTCGTCATTCTTCTTTTTGTCTTCATCGGCATCTACAATGGGCTGGTCAGGCTGCGCAACCAGGTGAAGAACGCCTGGGCGCAGATAGATGTGCAGCTAAAGAGGCGACATGACCTCATCCCCAATCTTGTAGAAACGGTCAAAGGCTACATGAAGCATGAGCGAGGGACAATGGAGGCGGTAACTAAAGCCCGCACTCTTGCCCAGCAAGCAGCATCAGCCGGGGTGGGTGAGCGAGCTAAAGCCGAGGGTGAGCTAAGCTCTGCTTTGACTCGACTACTGGCTGTGGCTGAAAGATACCCAGACCTCAAAGCCAGCCAGAACTTCCTGGCTCTCCAGGAGGAGTTGACCTCAACCGAAAACAAGATAAGCTTCTCCCGTCAGTTCTACAATGATTCGGTGTTAAGGTATAACAACCAGACGCAAATGTTTCCTTCCAACGTCGTAGCCAGCATGGCCAGCTTCAAGCCGGGCGAGTTCTTCGAGGTCACCGTAGCTGCAGAGAGAGAAGCGCCAAAAGTCAGCTTTACTTAGTCGGTAGACGCTTAAGACATGTGGGAACAAATCAGGTCTAACCAGACCAGGTCAGCAGTACTCGTGGTTTGGATGGGAGTCTTGCTGCTCCTGCTCGGCTATTTCCTGGGCATGTACTTCTTCGATAGCGGCGCAGGTGGCTTAATCTGCGCCCTGATACTATGGGTAATCATGAGTCTGGTCGCCTATTTCCAAGGGGACAGCATCCTGCTTGCTATGTCAGGAGCCAGAAAAATCAGCCACGATGACCACCCCCGCCTATTTAACATAGTTGAAGAAATGAAGGTCGCCTCAGGGCTGGAAACAATGCCCTCCATATACGTTGTTGACGACCCGGCGCTGAATGCTTTTGCCACCGGCCGAGACCCCAAAAAGGCATCTGTGACCATAACTTCTGGACTACTGCAGAAACTCAACCGAGATGAGCTACAGGGAGTCATTGGGCATGAAATGGCTCACATAAAGAACCGGGATGTGCTATTGATGGCTATGTGCAGCGTGTTACTCGGCACCATCGTCATTCTAGCCTGGTACGCGTCAAGAGTCCTGCTCTTCGGTGGCATGGGCAGAACAAGGAGAAGCTCCTCGTCAGGAGGCGGTGGCTCAGGTCAGGTTATTATCATTATTGTGGCCATTGCATTGATGATACTAGCTCCAATCATGGCTCAGCTTGTTTACTTTGCTATTTCCAGAAGAAGGGAATATCTGGCTGATGCCTCATCAGCCCTATACACCAGATATCCAGAGGGGTTAGCCTCAGCCTTGGAAAAATTAGCCGCCTCAACTGAGGAGCTAAAATCAGCCAATAAAGCCACAGCGCCGATGTTTATCGTCAATCCATTTCGAAAGCAAGGTATGGCGGCCAGTGACCTCACCAGTACCCACCCACCAATATCCGAGCGAATACACATACTGCGCTCCATGGCTGGTGCTTCTTTTTCTGACTATGCTTTGGCTTATCGGCAGGTTCGCAATACCAGCAAGGTGTTAATCCCCGCCGCTGCCGCAACAGCCGCCGGGACTGCCGCTCTGCGAGCAGCACAACCAGAGGCACCAGAAAAACTTGAAGAGGTCCAGCGGGCTCGAGAGGCCTCGAACTTAATGTGGAACCTCAACGACTACAAAACGATAACCTGTGCCTGCGGCACCAAGTTACGGTTACCGCCCAACTTCAAATTACCCGAAATCAGATGCCCACATTGTGGTAGAATCAACTCGGCTTGAAAGGAGAAAAACGATGAAATTCAAAGACTTAGTCTACGTTGAAAAAGATAAAATTGCCTGGATTACGCTGAACCGTCCCAAATCCTTCAATGCCTTAAGCATGAACCTTTCCGATGAGCTGGTAGCTGCCATAGAAATAGTACGCAAATCCACTGCGCTTAAATTCCTGGTGATAAAAGGCGCCGGCGACAATTTCTGCGTTGGGGATGACATCACAGAGATGCCCCAGTGGGGCAATGCCAATGACGTCATGCGCCGTGTCCGATACTATCAAAATATGGCCAATCAGCTTGAAGAACTGGATAAAATAACCATCTCCGCCGTAGATGGCTATGCCGTAGGTGGTGGCCTGGAAATCACCATGGCCTGCGATTTCGTCATCGCCACGGAACGCGCCAGATGGGGAATGCCTGAGGTGGATGTGGGGATTACACCGGGGTGGGGTGGAACAACACGCCTGGCGCGCCTCATCGGTCGGCGTATGGTCAAAGAGATTAACATGCTCGGTGCTCTCCATCATGCCCGCAGGGCCGTGGAGTTAGGGCTTTGGAACCGGGTTGTACCCAACGACCATCTCGATGCCGAGGTGGACAAATTGCTTGAATTATTGCGCACCAAGCACCAGCAGGGACTGCGACAGTTGAAGTTCATAATCAACCGTGGCGTGGAATGCGACCTTTATACGGCACAGGGCTTCGAAGCATTGTCTGGCGCGCTAATCGGAGCTATTAGTAGTTGGGGAGAAATAGAGGATGCGGACAGAGGCACTGGGGTAGAGGCTTTCACCCAAAAAAACGAACTCTGGAATAAACGCCGCAGCCTGGCCACAAACTTCTGGGTGGATTAGATAATGTATACCTTGAAATGAACATGGAGGGATAAATGCCATCGGAAAAGGCTAAAAGGAAGAAAGTCGAAACAAACATCCGCCAGATGGAGATAGACGATATTAGCGCTGTCTATCACCTGGGAGAGCAGCTTTTCACCAGTGAGGAGTTCCCTATCCTCTACCGGACATGGGACCAATATGAAGTGACAGACTATTTCACCTCCGACCCCGATTATTGCCTGGTTGCCGAGACCGAACCGGACGGGAAAATCGTCGGCTTCATAATAGGTACCACCATTGAAAAGGAAGGCACCGCCTGGAAGAAATACGGATACCTGAGCTGGATAGGTGTAGATGAAGCTTTCCAGAGGACCAATTTGGGCATTCGCTTGTATAGGAAGCTAGAACAAAGGCTACGGAGAAATGGAGTCAGGATGATTATAGCTGATACCGACGCTAACAATGAGGCAGCTATTGCCTTCTTTGAGGCAATGGGCTTCTCACTAAGCAGCCAACACGTTTGGCTAGCTAAAACAATCCGCCGACCGAACACGAGAGCCGCTAAACCTGAGAACTCATCAGCAATCACGTAAATCACGAGCCGGACACATGAAATTAACTTCTACTCAGTCAATGAATGTAAAACCTGAGAGACTGAAAAAGCTTCTCAAGGACCTCGTGGACATATACAGCCCATCAGGCAAAGAAGAGGAAGTCATCGAGTTTGCCGAGCAATACCTCAAGAAGCATGGCCTGATGGTAAGCAAACAAGAAGTCGATGAGAACCGCTTTAACCTGATAGCGTTTCCAGAAGGGAGAGACGAGGTAGACCTCTGCTTTGTAGGACATCTTGATACCGTCACTGCCCACGACCTCGAAGATTTCGACTTCTGTGAGGAAGGTGACACCATCTTTGGCCTGGGAACTGCCGATATGAAAGCAGGCTGCGCCGCTATGATGGAGGCATTCACTGTCTTAGCTAGCAGGAAAAGAGCTTCTCCGCCAGTAGGTCTAGCTTTAGTGGTTGGCGAAGAGGAGGACAGCAGCGGTGCCAAAGCGCTGATTCGAGAATACAGCTTCCCCTGGGCGGTGATTGGCGAGCCCACCAGCCTGGCGCCCTGTCTGGGGCATTACGGTTATCTAGAAGTGCTTTTACGTACTGAGGGGAAAAGAGCTCACTCTTCCATGCCGGAGCTGGGACAAAATGCTATCGAGGCTATGCTGAGACTGCTGCTGCAAATCACGGAGTATGCCGGTTCGGCGCCTCACGGTTTGGTTTATAACATCAGGGAGCTCTCAGGCTTTCCCGGCGGCTTCGTCGTGCCGGATACCTGCGAGGCATGGCTGGACCTGCACCTGCCGCCTAACACCGGGCTCGACGTGCTCAAAAGGGAGCTAGAACAATTGGTAGAGGCAGCCGGCGCCGACATTCCTGACCTGAATACCCGCCTCAAATTCGAAGAGACACATGCCGGCTACCGGATTTCCGAAGAGAGGCCGTTGATAAGTAAGCTGAAGGAAACATATACAAAGATGTCTCTCCCCTGGGAACCTCAAGACTTCAGGAGCCATTCCGATGGAAGCGTGCTCTGGGCTGCCGGTGTTGACCCCATCATCTTGGGACCTGGTCGGCTAGAAGCAGCCCACGCACCGGAGGAATCAGTTCCTTTCCAGCAGGTAGTGCAGGCAGCCCAGTTGTATCTGAATCTGGCACTGGCCATATAAGTCTCAAGACTGTATGTCATTCTGAAGGAGCGAAGCGACCGAAGAATCTCAACTCAGGATAGAGCGTTTGTAATCTTGCACGGCTTGTGAGCCGACCAATGTAGCCTTGACCCTTTAGGGTCAAGGTCACGAGGCTAAAGCCTCGTGGCTACATGTGCTTTCGCTAGGTGTCACCTGACCTGTGGTTCCTCGACGAAGCCATGAGCGAGCCCCGCGTGCTCATCTTTGTCGAACCGCAGCACATCTGGATTAAGGGAAAGTTCGTAGCTCCGCTGGAGAGCCGCAACGACCTGCGCAGCAGCATATTGCTGCAATTCATCAAAGAAACAAAAGCCAGCTCTGATATCAAGCTGGCGTAGGCCACTGCGTCATTCACAACTCACTTACCGGTCTTGAATGCTGTACCTTTGACTGCCTAGTGCTACGCCGTGATGTGAATTGAACAGAATGCCATGTTGTTACTTCACGAATCCTTATCCTTGCGGAATGCAACCCCGATAATTTAAAGGAAAGCTGTGCTGGCCTGTCGATGGGAGCCTACTTGATTTACCAGTATACAAACATCGGCATGTCTGCCATTACCTATATATATTGGAATCTGGATTTAGCAATTCATTAAGGATGGTCAAGGAGTTGTTGGGATGGGGAAAGCCTTGACCATTCGGTACAAGTCTTTTAGGTGATTATCAGACAAATCGATTAGTGGTTCGTACATGAATGAATTAAGATGGATTGGCTCAGGTGTCATCATTATTACCTGGTCGAGAATCGATACTGCCGCAGTATCTTCACTAAACGAGTTTTTAAAGATTTTGAAAAGCTCTAATGTCTGGTTCTCTTTGATTCCGTCTGTTATTGATGCGTTGTTAATTCGGCGAATCATAACATCTTCGGCAGCGAGTCTGATAGCTATTGACAAGACAACCTTATTCTCTAAGTTGATACATTCAGGTGCATTTAGGCAAATTTCAGCTTGCTGGAAGATGAGTGGTAATACCGTTCCGGCGCCAAGACTGAGGGTCAAAGAAAGCGTCTTATTAAATATGTTAGCTAATTCGGCAAGTGTAATGGAATTAGAATCTGATTTTTGATGAAGTAATGATGTCAATTTGAGGTAGAATGGGGAATCCTTTCCCTCAGCGTATTCAATTAGATTTCGTACCATTGGAATCGTAGCGACCAACATGATACTGTTCTTATGCAAATTCACCTTCCAATATTCAAAAGGGCGCAAGTACTCGGCTTTAATCAACTTGACCTCTGATTCCGTTTTCGTAGACATTAGGCAATTGTACTCCCGACCAATATTAAGACGCAGTTGAACCGTTCTAAAGAAATCGAAATTATGAGTCAGAATGATAAACAGAATCCTCCCAGTATCAAGAATATCTTTTAAGTATTCGATAATTGCGTATTTGTTTTTATAGTCGAAAGAGTCTGCGATGTCGTCTAGTATAACCAAAGTCTGCTCAGAAGATTGCTTTCGTGCTTCCAGTTCGAAGATGACGTTTAAGATATAGAGCGCTCTTTTCTCTCCGGTGCAGAGAACATGGATCAGGGCATCATGACCAATTTCGCATACGTCAGCACCATCCTTGAATTTGAAGACCGGAATGGGTCTTTCCTCTTTGAGGATTACGTCATCCTGATTAGCTATCTCTAGTATAAAGGGTATTGAAAAACGCTTGTTAAATATTTCCACTACATTGTGCCAGTCCGTCGCTTGTTCCTTGGCTGTCTTGATGATTCCAGAAAGCTCTTCCTTGCCATTGCGAAAGACACTCAAGAAAGCGTCATATAGCTCTTTGTTAGAAATAAGGTAGCATGTCCATAGTTTGCGTTTAAGACCATCTAGGTTGGCCAATTCTGGAAGAAGGTTGGGGTGTTGTTCTAGATAGGTTCGAAAAGTACGAAGCTCTACATTCTTTGTTATAGCCTTGTCTATTGTCTCGAATTTCTTGGACAATTCTGGGTCATTTAGGATACGTTTTTTTTCTTCTGCAATAGTATCCTCAAACTCTTGCTGACTCGAAATCTGTTTTCTTTGAGAACCTGTATCAGAAAGAGTTACGGAATGCTGGGCTTTAAAGAACCCCCTATCTTTTAGGGTTCGGCTAACGGTTGAAGCATCGGTATGATTGAAGATACCTTTTCGAAAGTACATAGATTTATCAATGAGTTCATCATATTTCGCAACATATTCAGACAACAGTGCGGCGATGCTAGGGGATGCTAGAAAGTCTTGTACCTTTTCATTAAATATTTCCTGATAAGCTATGTCAGCAAAGTCCGGGGTAACATGTGAGTTTACGTCCGCTTCGAAACTCTCTAGCAAGGAATAGATGTCACTGGGATTGACCTTGAAAGCGTCAAGCATCTCCTGTTCCACATTTCTTCTGATGCCAGCCGTTTTCTCAACATTAGAAAATAATATCGCCTTCGCCGCGTTGATTGAAGCATGAATGGACTCATATTCACGTTTCAATTCTTCGTTTACGAGAAGAGTCGCTATTCGTTCTGAACTGTAGTCCTCTTCATACGGGTCAACGACAAATACGTGTTCTGCGTCTAGGAGCAGGCCAGGATCATTCGTAATTGAACAAACTGTAGTCCTGTGAGGAAATACTTCGTCTTTTGGGTCTTCACCTTGGCTGATATCCCTGAATACCTTTGCAAGTGATGTTTTCATTGCACCATTAGGGGCATAGACTAAGATGGCATTACCTGCAGCAAAATCGAAATCGTGCCGGAGAGCTTTTATCCCGTAACAATATTTTAAATCAACCGAGATTTTCATGTTAACCTCCTAATTTCAGCATGGGAACAGAAATCAAGTACTCTCCGGAATCTATAATTGATCGAAAATTTTTAATTTGAATTCGATTCAATTTCACCTCAATTACCTCCCAATACCTTTCCTTCTTCTTCACCTTCGATATTATTCTCATCCTCTCCTGTTTCAGGAGACTCCTGTATAGCTACTCTAAGTAGCCCCAGCACATTGTTCAACCGCGAATCAAATTCCTCTTTCAATTTCTCAGCGAGTTTCAATATTTCTTCAGAGCTGTTATTAATAGTCTTTGCTTTCTTCTCCATCTCGGTTATCTGTTTAACATGCTCTATAAGCTGTATTATCTCGTTTTGTATCTGAACAACATCCAATTCCTCGGCTCTGGCCGCTCTATAACTCGTTATTAGTAGCGTTCGACATATTTTATAGGCAGCTTCCAAGTAGATAGGAGGTTTATCTTGATCCAGAGCAGCTTCATTAACAACCACAAAAAAATCCTCTCCAATCCTATGAAAATTACCTATCTCAGGGGTACTGCAAGCTGCTTCGAAGGCAAAAATCCCTGCCTGCGCTCCACGGTTCTTTTTAGCTTCTTTAAGCTCTTCGATAGCATCTCTCAGCTTATAGCTCTTATCATTTTTAGCCTCAATGACTATCTTTTTGCCAGGAGCCCCGCTCGTGTCACCTAATGTGATGACATAATCACCCTTTTTATTGTTCTTCTTCAATCCCGGACTGCCACATACATTAGCTGTCGAATCACCAAGCTGCCTGCCAAGTTCGGCAACATGTTTATAGAGATCGGCTTCAAAGTCCCTACCCTTTTGAGTACCCCTCTGAGCTTCGATTTCAGAACCTAATTGCACGCCAAGTGCTTTCCCCAGCTTTTCAAAAAATTCCTGGTTGTCTTTTTGAATTTTCTTTACCTCGTCTTCCACACAAGTTTTGAGTCTGGTAATTGCTGAGCCATCCTTATCTAAGGAAAACTCCTCCAATACTGTTTTTAATTTATTATCAAGTTCTTCTTTAACCTTTGTTTGGATCAGGTAGATCACGCTTCCCTGATTTTTGGGATCCAATGAATTAGAAAAATCACTACCAGGCCCGATCTGTTTCTGCAATAAAGTCATGACTTTGCCTGTCTCTGGCCCGAAGTAATCATCGAACAATTTAGATACAGTTCCCTGTTCCCCGAAAGCTTTATCGATAGAACGAGGCAGCGAACCGCTGTCCGGCTTAAAATGCTCCTCAAGTTTTGATTTCAAGTCGTCAGCGAAGTTGGAGATACATTCGCTTATAGTGCCATGAACATCCTGGAATTTTTCCTCCACAACCTTAGTATCTAAAAATGGACTCGCTGATTGAATAGCAATAACACCTACCTTCAGTGCTTCTAATGCCTTCTCTTTTCTCTGCTCATCGTTATATTGGGAAAGGAAATTGATCACTGTACGGTCTTTAATCACAAGATCCAGCTGTATTTCGTTAGTTACTGAAACATGATTATTTACAGTTGGCGGAGTTGCTGAAATATTCGTATCTTCCATGACACAAACCTCCATAGATCGTCTCTAGATTCACACATCAATTGTACCACTTGCAGTCGGCAAAGTGACTTCAATTCCGTTTCCACCCAGGTGGTCGATGTAGAAATCGGGGTGCTCGCTGTGGACAGGGATGAGAACCTCGGGCTTTATTCCTCGAGCCACCTCGAGCAGGTCGGGACCGCAGGCATGGCCGGAAGCATGTAAACCCCTCTCAGCTTCGGGTATCTCCCACTCGCCGTTCTTTTCTACAGGCAGACCGAAGCCTTGCAGTCCAAAATGGTCTAGCCAGCTATGCAATCGACGGAAGTCAATCTCCTGCTCTTCATCGTGGGGCTCGCTGGAGCTGAAAACATACAGGCTGCCCGGCCTGGGGCGAAGGCTGGGCAACTCGTTTATGTCGAAAAAGCTGAAACAGAGGATAAATTTGTCCTCAGCCGAACGCACATCTTCAGCCAGAATCATCTTGCTGCCGTAATCCTGGCACAGGTTCTGCAGCCACCGGTTGGGGCTCTTGCTGGCAATGGTGTCCTGATATATGACGATGCTCTCCTCCTGAGCGAGCTCAGGGATTTCCGGCTCCAAGAGGCGCATGGTATTCAATAAATAGGCGTCTCTGGGCAGTATAGCCAGCTTCCTGCCGGTGTCCCTGGCAACCTGCAGGAAAGTCAGCAGGCGGTGCACATCGCGGGGAGGAAAATCGGCGATAACCATGCCGGTGGTGCCTTTTATAGCCTTAACCCCATTTTCATACACTTCGCCCTCAGCCACATTCGTCTCACGGCCCACGTTAGTGCCTTCTAGTACAAGCGCCCTGGGATGCAGGCTGCCGGCATCCTCGATAAATTTCCTGGTAAGCTCGGCACGCTTACCGTGCAGCCGCAAATCTCCGCTGTAAATGACCCAGCCGGAGCCGGTCTCTATGCCCCAGGCACAGGCGCCGGGGATGGAGTGGTCAACCGGGAAGCAGCGCAGATTTAAGCTGCAGCCACTGTGGTTGGTCAGGGGACAGGAGAGAAGCGGCTTTTGACCCGGGGATTTAAGCCAGAACCTAATAGCATCTTCGCTCAAGGCTTTTAGCTCGGCATCGGCAAGGCAAAACTGCCGCTGTTGCTTTTTGTCGGTGGTAAGCAGCGCCTCCTGTTTCCAGCCAGCGGGTTTCCCTGGTTCCTTACGGTCGAAGTAACACACCTGCTGGTCGAAATCCGCCTTCCCTGAATCCTGAACCGCCTTGGCAATAAAGGCGGTCACTGCGGTTGAATATACGGGTATGCTGTCTTTGAAAAAGGCGATATGCCCTGAGTGGTCGAGATGGGCATGGGATAATAGCACGCCGTCAATATGGTCGAGTTTACGATAGAAAGGGACATCCCGGAACTGCTCCCAGAGGCCAGGCGTAACCAGGTCATCCCGATAAATGCCTTCCAATGGCGGCAGCAAGCCAATTGTCAGGGGGTCGAGCAAGCCGGCGCCGCCGCGAGGCTTCAGGTATTCTTCATAAAATTGTTTGTGCCGTTTGTAGGGGAAGCCGAAGTCAAGGAACAGCCTCCGCTCCCCGTCTTCGAGGAGTATTTTGTTTCCGCCGATTTCATTGACGCCGCCGTAGAATGTCAACCGTACCACAGATTTTCTCCTATTACTGTTATCAGTCTAGCGCAATGGCGACCTGGAGGCAAGAAGGATAAACGTGAGATTCTTCAGTCGTTTCACTCCTTCAGAATGACATTAATGAAGGGCTCAGAATGACAGGGTGTAGAATGAGATCGCCACGTCGCTCACGCTCCTCGCGATGACAGAGGGAATTGTCATTGCGAGCGAAGCGTGGCAATCTCGGTGAGAGGGATACCGTGAGATTCTTCGCTGCGCTCAGAATGACAAGCGGGGAATGTCCAGAATGACAGGGCGTAGAATGAGATTGCTTCGTCGCTGTGCTCCTCGCAATGACAGACCAATTAATGCCACTCATAATGACAAATGAACCTCTCAATGAACAGCCTGACCAGATTGACAGCTTACCCTAAGTTACAGTAGTATAATCGCCACATGAAAAAAGAATTGATGGACATCCTAGCCTGTCCGGTGTGCAAAAGCTCGCTTAAACTCAACATAACCGAAGAGAAAGAGGGGGAGGTAATCACCGGCTCTCTTTTGTGTAAAAAATGCAACCACAGTTACCCCATCACAGACAGCATCCCTAATCTATTGCCGCCGAACCTCGATAGTGCCTAGACTCCTACCCGTTATTCTGAGCGTAGCGAAGAATCTCTAGACCCTTCACTGCCGTTCAGGGTGACAAGGAAAAGCGCAAACTTAAAAGACTAACTATTCAGGTCTGTAAGTCACGCAGCTTTGCGGAGATTCCCAGACTTCAATGCTTGACAACGACACTCCTCCGGGGAAACGTCCTTTAAGCTGGTCATAAATAGTCACAGCGATATTTTCCGAAGACGGATTGATTTTATCGAAAGGCGGCACATCATTAAGGCAAGTGTGGTCAAATCGGACAAGAGCTTCGCTAAGATGACGCTTCAGCTCCACAAAATCGTAAGCCAAGCCAATTTCGTTCAACTTTGGCGCCTTCAAGCTTACCACCACCTTGAAGCGGTGGCCGTGTAGATTCTCACATTTGCCGCCATAATCTCTGAGATAGTGGGCGGCATCGAAATGTCCTTCAACAGATACTTGATACATCTTGGCTCCTCATCATAATCTCATCGGCTTCAGCCCATTTGCGAAGACCGGTCACGTTTCCCAGGTCATCTAATAGCTCACTAATGGTTTTTCCGTTCACAGGATGAACCAGGCCAGGAGCGATTTCAGCCAGCGGCACGAGCACGAATGCCCGCTCGGCTAGACGTGGATGAGGTATAGTCAATTCCTTATCGCTGAAAAGCTCATCGCCGTAGAAAAGTATGTCGATATCAATAGGCCTAGGGGCATTGGGAAAACTAGGCGCTCTGCCAAGTTTAGCCTCGATTCTTTTGGCCAAACGCAACAATTGCTTGGGACCCACCTCAGTAGAGATACGACATATAGCATTCAGGAAAAGCGGCTGCTGCTCATAACCTACAGGTTCAGTTTCATAAATGCAGGAAACTTGCTCTATGACCAGGTGCTTCGACATCAGTTTTAAGGCTTGAGCCAAGTTCTGTTCCCTATCTCCTAAATTGGAACCGAGACCGATATAAGCAGTTATCATCGCTAACTCCCCCTGCCTCGGATAATGGCATCGCTCATCCGGCAAACGCGTATCATCTCTTTAACGTCATGCACCCGAATTATATCAGCGCCTCTGGCGATACCGATGGCGATACTGGCTGCTGTCCCCTCCAGACGCTGCTCTGGCGGCAAATCCAATATCAACCCAATCATCGATTTGCGTGAAGTGCCCAGAAGGATAGGCCTACCTAAAACTTTAAGCTCATCCAGCCGGCGTACCAGCTCAAGGTTTTGCTCTAGGGTTTTGCCAAAACCAATGCCTGGGTCAACGATGATATTCTCCCAGGGCACTCCTGAATCCAAAGCTAAGTCTATAGACCTCTTGAAGTCTTCAATAACCGCCGATACAATATTGCGCCGGTGTTTATCCCGCTGATTGCTCATCAGGATTATAGGCGTGCCTCTCTCTGCTGCCAGCTCAGCCAGTCTTGGCTCTTTTTTCAATCCCCAGATATCATTTATCATTTCAGCCCCAGCATCCAGAGCCTGACGAGCTATATCAAACTTGTAAGTGTCAACACTCAAAGGCATCTTTACCTTGCCGATCAACCGCTCCAGCACTGGTATTACCCGTTGCAATTCCTCATCAACCGATATTGGAGATGAACCCGGACGTGTAGATTCGCCACCAACATCAAGTATATCAACACCTTCGGTGACAAAGCGCTGTGCTTGAGCTACAGCGGCATCAACACTATCCAGGCCATCGCCGGAGAAAGAATCAGGAGAGACATTGACAATTCCCATCACATAGGTTCGTTCTCCCCAGTGGAAGGTGGTTTTTCCGCAACGGGTGACACCCAAAGAAGAACCGCCCCTGGTCTTTCGCCATTTTAACAACGAAGCTTTGCTCAACCTGCCGGTCATCAGGTTTTTATTCTACCATGCTAGGCAATTATACGCTATCCAATGCTCGGCGAAATATGCTATAATGCCTATCTGGCGAACAATCAAATTAAGCAATATCCTCATAAACAGGCTTAATGGAAAGGTGAAGAACAAATGGGAATTGAGCGGAAAATCACCGAATTAAGCAAACTAAGAGAACAAGCTATGGCCGGTGGTGGCGCCCAGCGCATAGACGGCCAGCATAAACGAGGCAAGCTTACCGCTAGGGAACGAATTCAGCTTCTCTTTGACCCAGGAACCTTTGAAGAACTAGACCCGTTTGCCCTCCACCGCTGCACTGACTTCGGGCTTGAAGAGCAAAGAGTCCCTGGCGATGCTGTAGTTACCGGATATGGCAAAATCAATGGCCGAACCGTTTTCGTCTTCTCTCAGGACTTCACAGTTTTTGGTGGTTCACTGTCAAAAACAGCCTCCGAAAAAATTTGCAAAGCCATGGACTTAGCCGCCAAGAGTGGCGCTCCTATCATCGGCCTGCTGGACTCAGGAGGCGCTCGCATCCAAGAGGGGGTAGACAGCCTGATAGCCTACGGTGATATCTTTATGCGCAATACCATCTATTCAGGCGTTATTCCTCAAATTTCAGTGGTTATGGGGCCGTGTGCCGGAGGTGCTGTCTACTCACCGGCCATAACTGACTTCATTTTCATGGTGAAAAATACAGGGCAGATGTATATTACCGGACCGGCAGTAATCAAGTCGGTTACCGGTGAGGAAGTTAACCTTGAGGAGCTGGGTGGTGCTATGGCTCACGCTACTAAGAGCGGCAACTGCCACTTTGTCGCCGATGATGACCAGAAATGTCTCGAGGTGGTGCGCCAAATGCTAAGTTTCCTGCCTCAAAATAATATGGACGAGCCGCCCTTTATAGATACCGGCGATGACCCTAATCGCATGGATGAGGAACTTCTCCACTGTGTCCCTGATGACCCAAACAAAACCTATGATATGAAAAAGATTATTTTCAAAATTGTGGACAACGGCGATTTTATGGAAGTGCATGAGAATTTTGCCCGCAACCTAATTGTTGGCTTCGCTCGAATGGGCGGAAACAGTGTTGGGATAGTAGCCCAGCAGCCATCATTCTACGCTGGTGTTATTGATGTCGATGCCTCGGACAAGGGCGCCAGGTTCGTCAGATTCTGCGATTGCTTCAACATTCCTCTGGTTACACTCGTTGACGTACCCGGATACATGCCGGGCACCGACCAAGAACACAAAGGTATCATCAGGCATGGTGCCAAGCTCCTCTATGCCTATGCTGAAGCCACCGTGCCCAAAGTAAGCGTCATCACCCGGAAAGCTTATGGTGGCGCTTTCGTAGTCATGAGCAGCAAAAGCCTGCGCGGTGATATCAACTACGCTTGGCCAACAGCCGAGATTGCCGTAATGGGACCAGACGGTGCCGTAAACATCATTTTCAAAGATGCTATAGATAAATCGGAAAAACCAGAAGAGATGCGACAAAAACTAATTGCTGAGTACAAAGATAAATTCGCTAATCCCTATATAGCCGCTAGCAAGGGCTACCTTGACGATGTCATCGACCCAAGAAGCACAAGACCAAAAGTGATTAAAGCCCTGGAAATGCTTCGCAACAAGACTGACACAAATCCACCTAAGAAGCACGGCAACATCCCCCTTTAGAGAGTAGTGGAAATGAAGAAAGCTACAATCGCTGCCATAGTTGGAGCAATTAACGCCTATATCGAACAGGAAGAGCAAGCTAAGGCAGTACCTTCCAAAGTTGTGCCCTATCCCGAAATTAGCTCATGGCGGCTTTTCGGACGCCAGGAATTGATGAGGGCCAGAACTCGCTGGCAGGTGAGAAGAAATAATCGATAGAAGACGAAACTAACACTTATGCGGAAGGAGATACAGACATGAGCTCAGCCAAGGAAAGCAACAAAAATCCAGTAAAAATCACCGACCTTACTTTGCGTGACGGACACCAATCATTATTCGCCACCAGAATGCGAACCGCTGACATGGAACCTATTGCCGCAGAGATGAACAAGGTGGGTTTCTGGTCAATGGAAGTCTGGGGTGGTGCTACCTTCGACGTAATGACCAGATTCCTAAACGAAGACCCCTGGGAAAGAATCCGTATCTTAAAGAAGCTGATGCCTGATACCAGATTGCAGATGCTCTTGCGCGGACAGAACTTGGTCGGCTACCGTAATTATGCTGATGACGTAGTTGTCGCCTTTATTCACCACGCCGCTGACTGCGGCATTGACGTCTTCCGCGTTTTCGATGCCGTTAATGACGAACGCAATTTCATAACTGCCTTTAAGGCCATCAAGGACAAACGTAAACACATCCAGGGTTCCTTGTGCTACTCGTTAACAGAACGTACATTGGGTGGCCCGGTATACAATATCGACTATTTTGTAAAGAAAGCACTTATCATTCAGGACATGGGAGCAGATAGTCTGTGTATTAAAGACATGGCTGGACTCATCGCCCCGGACGATGCCTACGAGTTAATTAAGGCTTTAAAACAAGCTCTGAAGATACCGGTCAACCTGCACAGTCACTTCACCAGTGGCATGGCTTATATGAGCTACTTAAAAGCCATCGAGGCTGGAGTCGATTTCATAGATACTTGCATTGCTCCTTTCGCTTTGCGCACTGCTCATCCAGCTATAGAGCCAATTGTGGTTGCCCTTAGCGGCAGCCCCAGAGATACCAGACTCAAGTTGGAGCACCTACTTAAGCTAGGTGAATACTTCGAGTCTATCGCACCTAAGTATAGGGACTTTCTGGATACTACCAAGATATCAGTGATTGATACGGGCGTGCTATGGCATCAAATCCCCGGTGGCATGTTCAGCAACATGGTAGCCCAACTGAGAGAGGCCAATGCCCTAGACCGCCTGCACGAAGTTTATGCCGAACTTCCCCGAACTCGAAAAGAGCTCGGTTACCCACCCCTGGTTACGCCAACAAGCCAGATAGTCGGCGTTCAGGCAGTCCAGAATGTCCTTTTCGGCAGATATAAAATGATATCCAAGGAAGTCAAAGATTACGTTTATGGCTTGTACGGTAAACCCCCGGCTCCAATCGACAAAGAGGTACAAAAAGCAGTCCTTAAAGGTTACGAACGTGGGGACAAACCTATCACCTGTCGACCGGCTGATATTCTCGAGCCAGAACTGGCAAAAGCCAAGGAGGCTACCAAAGATATCGCTAAAGATATAGGTGACGTGCTTGTCTATGCCCTATATCCTCAAACTGGGATGCGATTCCTAAAGTGGAAATATGGTTTGGAGTCACCACCACCAGAAACCAAGCCGAAGACCTTGGAAGATGTGAAACGGCAAGACGAACTTATCGCCAAAGCTAAAGCTGGCAAGCTGGTGGAGAAGGTTGAGGTGAAAGCACCAGTTAAGGGGCCTGCTGCTAGAACATTCAATGTCTTCGTCAGTGATGAATATTACAAGGTTGAGGTCGAGCCTGCAGGTGGCCAGGCTACATCCGCTCCTCCACCAGTATATGCTCCGCCACAACCACCGGCAGCACCAGTAGAGAGGAAGGAAACCCCTGCACCTCTTAAGGCAGCCATCGCTGCCGGGGATACGCCGGTGCTCGCTCCGATACCAGGCACAGTCATCCGCTATCTCGTTAAAGAAGGTGACGAGGTCAAAGTAGGCATGGGCGTAGTTGTCCTAGAAGCTATGAAGATGGAAAATGAAATAGTTGCCCCGGCTGCCGGTAAAATTAAATCCGTAAATTGTAAGCTTGGCGATAAGGTAAGCGGAGGCGTTGTACTTGCCGTAATTGGTTAGGCTTTTATGGGGAAAACCCTCAGCGAGAAAATCCTAAGTGAAAAATCAGGAACTGACGCTCGAGCCGGCGATATAGTCATTGCCCAGGTAGATTTAGTTTTCGTTCAAGACACCACTGGCCCCTTAACCATACGACAATTTAAAGAGGTCAAACATGGCAGCCTGGCCAACCCGCAACGAACCGCCATCTTTCTGGACCACGCTATACCCAGCCCCAACCGACAATTATCGAATGACCATCAATTTCTGCGTCGCTTTGCCGAAGAGACCAACTGCCTAATCTTCGAAGGTGGCACTGGGATATGCCATCAATTAGTAGCGGAAATGTTTGCTAACCCTGGGGATATTATCGTCGGTGCCGACTCCCATACGGTAACTGCCGGCGGTTTGGTGGCATTTGCTACTGGAATGGGGTCAAGCGACATTGCTGTTGTTTTCTCCCTGGGCAAGACATGGTTTCGAGTGCCAGAGACCTTCAAAATTAGCATCAGCGGCAGATTTAAAAAATGGGTTGGCGCCAAAGACCTTGTCCTCCACCTTATTGGCGCACTCGGAGCTGACGGCGCCACTTACAAAGCGCTGGAATTCAACGGTGACACAGTAGCCAACATGACCATCTCGCAACGTTTGACCGTAGCCAATATGGCAGTGGAAGCTGGCGCCAAGGTCGGCATTTTCCCTAGCGACAATGTCACCCGAAATTACTTGGCAGCTCAAGGGAGAGGCAATAAATACAGGGCTTTTCACCCCGATGCCGACGCTGATTATGAGCGGACTATCACCATCGATGCCTCTGAACTCGAACCTATGGTAGCCATACCTCACACTGTGGATAATGTTGTTCCAGTGAGTATGCTCGCCGGTACAAAAATCGACCAGGTGTTCATCGGCACTTGCACCAATGGTCGACTTGAAGACTTAGCCACAGCTGCCGCCATTCTCAAAAACAAGAAACGCCACCCAAGCGTCAGGTTAATCATAGCTCCAGCATCAAAGCAAGTCCTAACCAAAGCCATGAGGATTGGCTACATCCAGGCTCTAGCTGCGGCTGGAGCCATGATACTCCCGCCGGGATGCGCTGCTTGTCTCGGCCTTCACCAGGGTGTGCTCGGAGATAATGAAGCCTGTCTATCGACAGCTAACCGTAATTTCAAGGGACGGATGGGCAACCCGGAAGCCTCGATATATCTGGCTAGTCCAGCCATAGCCGCAGCTTCAGCATTAACCGGTGAAATCACCGACCCGAGAAAGGTACTATGATGCCCGATACAATCCTTAAAGGTAGAGCTTTTAAGTTCGGCGACGGTATCTCTACAGACCTTATTATACCGGGTAAATATTCATATTTAAGAAGCAACCTACCAGAGTTGGCCAAGCACGTTATGGAGGATGCTGACCCAACCTTTGCTGAGGAAGTGAAATCAGGTGACTTCATCGTTGCCGGCAGGAATTTTGGGCTTGGCTCAAGCCGGGAACATGCTGCGCTAGTTATTAAAATGGCCGGGGTGAGCGCTATTCTGGTAAAATCAGTTGCTCGTATCTTTTTCAGAAATGCCATAAATCAGGGACTACCAACCCTGATTTGTGATACTGATAAAATTGACGCTGGAGATGAATTAGAGGTAAATTTAACCAGAAGCATTATTACCGACCTGACCAAAGGTATCCAGCTTACTTTTGGCAAAATCCCACAAGTGATGCTGGACATACTTAATGAGGGCGGGCTCATTCCTTACATAACCAAACACGGCGATTTTAAGCTCTACGCCCCGTAAAGGCAGAATATGTTATGCTTCATAAAGTGACTTTTATCCCCGGCGATGGCATCGGCCCAGAGATCACCGAGGCGGCTAAAAGAGTATTAGAAGCCACCGGCGTTAAATTCGAGTGGGATATTGGAATAGTCGGCCAACAAGCTCAGGATAAATTTGGCACCCCCCTACCTGATTATGTCCTCGAATCTATAAAGAAGAACAAGGTCGCTCTCAAAGGCCCGGTGACCACGCCAGTAGGCACCGGCTTCAGGAGCGTCAATGTAGCCTTGCGCCAACGCTTAGACCTTTATGCCTGCCTCCGACCATGTAAAACCTACTCTGGTGTGCCCACACCCTTTGAAAACGTAGACATAGTCATTGTCAGAGAGAATACAGAGGACCTCTACAGCGGCATTGAATTTGCCAAGGGAACCAAAGAAAGCGATAGACTGGCAAGACTCATTCTCGAGACCACACAGACCAAGGTGAAGCAAGATTCTGGCTTCAGCATAAAAGTGATCTCCGAAACAGCTTCCAGACGTATTGTCAGGTTTGCCTTCGAATATGCCCGCGCCAATAATAGAAAGAAGGTCAGCGCCGCCCACAAGGCTAACATCATGAAGTTCTCCGATGGCCTTTTCCTGGCTGCTGCCCGTGAAGTAGCCAAGGAATATCCAGATATAGGGTTCGAAGATGTGGTTGTCGATGCCTTATGCATGCGCCTTGCCAGAAATCCCCAGCAATACGATATCATTGTCCTGCCCAATCTCTATGGTGACATTGTCTCCGACCTTTGCGCTGGACTGGTTGGCGGGCTCGGCGTTGCACCAGGGGCTAACATGGGCGACAATATAGCGGTTTTTGAACCTACCCATGGCAGCGCTCCGAAATACGTTGGCCAGAACAAAGTGAATCCCATGGCTATGATGCTTTCCGCAACTATGATGTTATGCCATCTCGGTGAAGTTAAAGCCGCAGATAAGCTGGAAAAAGCCATAGCTGACGTCATCGCCGAAGGCAAAAGCGTTACCTACGACCTAAAGTTAGACCGCAATCAACCTGCAGCAACTACCTCAGAGGTCGCTGATGCAGTGATTGAAAAATTCAAAAATCAAGGAGGGTAAAATGCGTAATAAAGTTAGCGTCATCGGTGCCGGAAATGTAGGAGCCACCCTAGCCCAGCGCATAGCTGAAAAGGGGTATGCCGATGTGGTAGTGGTGGACATCATTGATGGCTTGCCTCAGGGTAAAGGACTGGATATGCTTCAGACCGGCCCAATCACCGGTTCCGATGCCAGAGTCATCGGCACTAATTCCTACGAAGAAACTGCCAACTCTGACATCGTGGCCATCACCTCAGGAGTGCCAAGAAAGCCAGGCATGAGCCGTGATGACCTGGTACTGACCAATATGAACATCGTGAAATCGGTAACTGAGCAGGTGGTGAAATACTCGCCGAAGTGCATCATCATTATGGTCGCCAATCCCTTAGATGCCATGACACAGTTGGCTCTTCACATCAGCAAATTTCCTCGAAATCGTGCCTTCGGTCAGTCAGGCATTTTAGACACCTCCCGATTCAGAACTTTTCTCGCTCAGGAACTTAATGTCTCGGTTGAAGATGTCTACGCCTGCGTTCTGGGTGGGCATGGAGATACCATGGTGGCCATCCCAAGGTTAACCACCGTGGGCGGTGTCCCGATAACTGAGCTTTTGCCTCAGGAGACTGTAAACAAGATTGTTGAGCGGACAGTCAAAGGGGGTGGCGAAATAGTCGCCCTGCTAAAAACGGGAAGCGCCTATTATGCTCCTGCAGCCGCTACCGCTCAAATGGTTGAATCCATACTTCTAGACAAGAAGAGGATCCTACCTTGTGCTGTCTACCTTGAAGGAGAATATGGAATAAAGGGCGCAGTAGTTGGGGTACCCGTGAAGCTAGGCAAGAATGGCATTGAGCAGATAATCGAGCTGAAGCTAACACCAGCAGAGCGCGCCGCCCTCAAGAAATCAGCCGAGGCAGTAAGAGAACTTGCCAAAGTAATGAAACTGGAGTAGTTGGCTAATGCGGAATATCGATAGTAAAAAGATAATCGAAACTGTATCAAGTCTGTTCCAAGACGCCTGCCTTTACCTGCCCAAAGATGTGCTCGCTGTCCTCAAGCAGGCAAGAGAAAAAGAGGAGTCTCTTGCAGCCAAGGATGTGTTAGCCCAACTCATTGAAAATACTGAAATCGCTGCCAAAGAGAAAACCCCTCTATGCCAGGACACCGGTGCTGCAGTGGTAGTGTTGGAATTAGGTCAGGACGTTCACATAACGGGAGGTGGCCTTTACACAGCCATAAATGAAGGGGTGCGCCAGGGATATGAAAAGGGGTATCTGCGCAAATCCATGGTGAATCAGCCCTTCTCAGCACGAGTCAACACGAAAGATAATACCCCGGCTATCATCCACACCGATATCGCTCCCGGAGACAAACTTAAAATTAGCGTAATACCTAAAGGAGGCGGCTCGGAAAACTGCTCCCGCCTGACAGTAATGCCGCCAGCAAAAGGACGCCAAGGGATTATTGACTTTGTGGTGAACCTCGTTGACGAATCTGGCAGCAATCCATGCCCACCTGTCATCGTCGGTCTCGGCATAGGCGGAACAACAGATAAAGCTATGACATTGGCTAAAAAAGCACTATTGCGCAAAGTTGGCGAGCCAAATCCGGACCCGGAGGTTGCTGACTTAGAAAAAGAAATCCTGCAACGTGTCAACAATCTGGGCATTGGACCAATGGGTTACGGTGGCAGGACAACCGCCTTGGCCGTTCACGCTGAAACCTTCCCGGCACATATCGCTAGCCTGCCGGTTGCGGTTAACATACAATGTTGGTGTGCTCGGCATAAGGAGGCGACATTATGACGAGCCAAAAACACGATGTTATAGTCTTGGGCTCGGGGCTAGCTGGCCTACGAGCTGCCATCGAAGCCGCCCACAATTCAGGACTCGATGTTGCCATCGTCTCCAAAGTCCAGTTGATGCGTTCCCATTCAGTCTGTGCTGAAGGCGGCACTGCAGCCGTCATGCAGCCAGATGAAGGAGATAGTTTCGAGCTTCATGCTTGGGATACAATTAGAGGTGCTGACTTCCTTTGCGACCAGGATGTAGTAAAGCGCTTCGTTGCAGAGGCACCTAAAGAAATCCTCCTATTAGAGCACTGGGGAATCCCCTGGTCGCGCCGTCCCGATGGTCGAATTGCCCAGCGAGCATTCGGCGGCCATAGTTTCAATCGAGCTGCCTTCGCTGCCGACAAAACCGGCTTCTTCGAAATGCAAACTCTCTACGACACTCTGCAAAAATATGCCAGTGTAACCAGATACGACGAATGTTATATCTCCTCAATCCTAACAAAAGGCAATACATTCTGCGGCATAACCGCCTGGGATTTGACCAGCGGCCAGTTCTTCTTTATCCAGGGTAAAGCTCTAGTCATCGCCACGGGTGGGGCTTGCCGTATGTTCGGTTTCACCACCTACTCTCTTACCGCCACCGGCGATGGTTTAGCCATGGCTTATCGAGCCGGATTACCCATCAAGGACCTGGAATTCGTCCAATTCCATCCCACAGGTCTAGTACCATCCGGCATCCTCATAACAGAGGCAGCACGTGGTGAAGGCGGCTACTTACTCAACAACAAAGATGAGAGATTCATGGAGAAATATGCTCCATCCAAGATGGAGCTAGCTCCCCGGGATATTGTTTCTCGCTCCGAGATGACTGAAATCGCTGAAGGTAGAGGGTTTCCCGGACCCGATGGTCTCGACTACGTTCACATCGACCTGCGTCATCTCGGCGCCGATAAGATTAATGAACGGCTACCAATGATTCGAGAAATTGCCATGAAGTTCAACTTCATTGACCCTATCTACGAGCCAATTCCTGTTCGACCGGCCGCCCACTATTTTATGGGTGGCATCCACACTGATATTGACAGCGCTACCCCGATAAAAGGTATATGGGCAGCCGGAGAGGCTGGCTGTGGCTCTCTTCACGGTGCCAACCGCCTCGGCTGCAACTCAACTGCCGAATGCCTCACCTCGGGCAAGATTGCTGGAGATAACGCTGCCAGGTATGCCTCCAAACAGAAGGCTTTGCTCCCAGCACCCAAAGAAGCAACATTAAAAGATGAAGAGGCCAGAGTTTTCAGCAGGTTCAGCTCTGACGGCAAAGAAAGCGCCTATGCTCTCCGCAGGGAGCTACAGAGGACTATGGATAGTCAGGTGGGCGTCTTTCGCACCGGCACCGGCCTAAAAATAGCCCTTGATAAGATAGGCGAATTAAAGCAACGGCTGCCCGATGTCAAGGTCAAAGACCGTGGGCGCATATATAATACAGACCTGCTCAGCGCTTTAGAAGCAGATAACCTCCTTGACCTGGCTGAAGTTATCGTCACCGGAGCCTTATCACGCACTGAATCCCGAGGGGCTCACTCTCGACGGGACTTCCCCAATCGCGATGATGTCAACTGGCTCAAGCATACCTTGGTCTATTACACACCTAAAGGGCCACGGCTCGATTATATCCCCGTAACCATCACCATGTGGCAGCCTGTAGAAAGGAAATACTAGGGAGTTAGCTATGAGACAAATACAGCCTCGACGCAATTATCTAGGAGCTGTTGGGTGGTTGTGGGCAGGCAATTACAAGCTGGAGCGTTATCTCTACATACTTCATAGAATAACCGGCCTGGGAATCTTGCTCTTCCTACTGCTCCACTTGATGATGACGACCGTTTTCCGCATCCAGGGTCAGGATGTCTGGGAAACTACGATGTCAATCCTCCACAACCCCTGGTTCAAAATCGGCGAATATCTTGTGGTCATTGCCTTCGTCTACCATGCCTTGAACGGTTTGCGACTTATCCTACAGGAGCTGGGTTTCCTTATGGGGCGACCTATACCACCAATTTATCCGTACAGAGACTCGCTCCGCAAGAAACGCCCCTGGACAATCGCCATGGTAGCAGTGATTGTCATCCTCGCCTTAGTCTTCTTTTATGACTTCATCATAGGAGGCCAGTGATGCGAAATACCTATCTGCGGTTGCTGCAACTGGTTACTGGCATATTGATAGCAGTTTTATTGGGCATACATATAGTAATAATGCACCTCGATGCTATCCTTGGCTTCTTTGGAGTCGATGTTAACGACGTGACTTCCTGGGGCTCAATGATAGAGCGAGCTCGCCAGGGTATATGGGCAGGCTTATATATAGCTCTGCTGGCCGTTGTTCTCTACCACGCCCTAAACGGACTGCGTAACGTTATCCTTGAGCTGACACCATCGGCCAGGACTGAACGTGTCGTCACCTGGGCTATCATAGCTTTTGGTATCATCGCCTTTATCGGAGGCACTTATGTTCCAGCAGCTCTGCTAGCCGGCTAGGAGGTATCATGACTGAAGATAGCACTAAACAGATAAGATTCAAAGTCCAGAGATATAACCCCGAACATGACGGCACGCCTCATTTTCAGGAATTTATGGTGCCATCTAGCCAGAGTATGACAGTTCTCGAAGGTCTTATCTATATAAAAGAAAACCTGGATAGCAGCCTTGTTTTTCGCACTTCATGCCGCATGGCCATCTGCGGCTCCTGTGGTATGCTCATTAACAATTACCCACACCTCGCCTGCCACACCCAAATAGAAGAGTTTCATTCAAACACGCTAACCATCAAACCATTGCCAAACCTGCCTATCATCAAAGACCTGGTAGTTGACTTAATTCCATTCTTCAATACTCACAAATCACTAAAGCCCTACATTCTCCGCCAAGACGCAGAGGAAATGGGAAACCCTACCGCCGAATACGCACAGGCACCTCACGCCTTAGAGACCTTCTTGCAGTTCACCTACTGCATAAAGTGCGGTATATGCATTTCTGCTTGTCCAACCTCAGCCAGCGATAAGCTTTTTCTTGGCCCGCAGGCTCTGGCTCAATGCTACCGCTACTGCGCTGACAATCGGGATGAAGGTGAGCAGGAAAGAATCCCCTTGGTGGACACTGACCACGGGGTATGGCACTGCCACCTTGCCGCTGCCTGCTCAGAAGCTTGTCCTAAAGGATTAGACCCAGCCTTGGCTATCCAATTACTCAAAAGAAGGCTGGTATCCCGAGCTGTGGGACTTGGGAAAAAACAGCAACCCTCTCCGGTAGTCCTACCTCCTACCGAGATCAAACCCAAGCTTCCCTTCCCTGAGTTCACTGTGAAAGGAACTTAAATAAACTGCCGCTAAGGAGGAGTAACCATGGCAACTGTGAATATAAAATCTCCGCTTGATGAGGAAACCGTCAAGAAATTGAAAGCCGGTGACCAGGTTTTCATCACCGGCGTGATTTATACTGCTCGCGATACTGCCCACAAACGCATGATTGAGGCTTTAGATAAGGGTGAAAAACTACCCTTTGATATAACCAACCAGACCATCTATTACATGGGCCCATCTCCAGCTAGGCCAGGGCAAGCTATCGGCTCAGCCGGACCAACGACCAGCGGTAGGATGGACACTTATGCCCCACGTCTTATGGCTGCCGGCCTCAAAGGAATGATCGGCAAAGGCAACCGCTCACAAGCAGTGAAGGACGCCATGAAAAAATACAAAGCAGTATACTTCGCCGCTATAGGCGGCGCCGGAGCCCTGATTTCAAAAAGCATCAAAAAGGCGGAAGTAATAGCCTACGAAGACCTGGGGGCAGAGGCAATCCGCCGCCTGGAGGTAGATAAGTTTCCCGCCACCGTTATCAATGACATCTATGGCGGCGACTTATATGAACAAGGCAAAGCCAAGTACCAAGTTAAAGTATAATTAGCGTTATCCCTCTCTCCCTTGACGGGAGAGGGCTGGGGTGATTCCTACCTGTCATTGCGAGCGAAGCGAAGCAACCTCACCTCACTCCCCACACCGACATTGCCACGGCACTCCGTGCCTCGCAATGGCGATAAGAGCCTCTTTAGCTGCCCTTCAGTCCAAGCGAGATAACTCTAAGCAGCCCGGCTACACTCTTGGCATCGCAGATTTCCCCTGAAGCAATGAGTTCAGGTATCCGGGATATGGATACTCGAACCACCTCAATATCCTCAGTATCTTCAGCCTCACGACGGCTAGGTATCAGATACGTAGCCAGATACAGGTGCAAATACTCAGTGCAGTAGCCGGGGGCTGCATAAAAACCGCCAAGCTTGTCTAACTTGTTCGGTAAATAACCTATCTCCTCCTGTAACTCACGTCGAGCACAGGCAATCGGCTGCTCACCTGGGTCAATACCGCCCGCCGGAATCTCTAAGAGAATTTTGCTCACAGCTTTACGATATTGACGAACCAAGACAACTCTATCTTTCGAGTCCAAGACCACCACTGCCACGCAATCGCTATGCTCCACAATCTCCCTAGTCGTCGTCTTGCCGTTAGGCTTCTTCACCGTGTCAACCCGCAATTTCACCGCTCTACCATCATAAACCCGTTGGCTAGATATAGTCTTTTCCATCTTATCTTTTACCTCTCTAATCTAAACACGTATCCTAGTTGCCTATCACCACAAACATGTAGCCTCGACCCTTTAGGGTCGAGTTCAGCGAGGCTAAAGCCTCGCTGCTACATTCTAATAAACAAGCGCGTTCTCACCCCTTCAGTCTCCTCAACCCATACCTGGCTCAGACCGATAGATAAGAGCCACCTCATCGCAATCGGGAAACTTGGGACAACGATAGCACTCCGACCATACCTTTCGCGGCAATTCCATCTTGTCAACCCGATGAAATTTATACTTTTCGAAAAAAGCCGGCTTGTAGGTCAGGCAAAAGACTGTAGGAATCCCCAATTCCTTGGCTTCATCAAGGCAGGCTTCAATAAGTATTGAGCCTAAGCCCTTGGCCTGTTTATTTTCGCTCACCGCCAGAGACTTAATCTCAGCTAAATCAGCCCAGTTAATATGAAGGGCAACACAGCCGATAACCTGTTTACTCCTATCCCTGATGACAAAAAAGTCGCGCAGGTTCTCATATATCTCA
>Ga0315282_10001659_pt1 | contig 41760 bp, 45 predicted proteins | sample YL17G07_20_MG_FD_203693 | JGI IMG/M metagenome (GOLD analysis project Ga0315282, IMG submission 203693) | Sediment microbial communities from Yellowstone Lake, YNP, Wyoming, USA - YL17G07_20 | ecosystem: Environmental > Aquatic > Freshwater > Lake > Sediment | place: USA: Wyoming | collected...
AAGGGCGGACACACAGGTCCGCCCGTACAGGGGTAGGGCGGAGAGGTTTTGTCCTTGCAAAGGCGTCTTTGGATGCTTACAATTCCTTAATCACTGATTACAATGATTAACGCTGATTACAATGATTTCAATTAACAATTTAACTAATTAACCATTTAGCCAGCATTGAGCCGTGTTTGAGTCATTAACTGAAAAATTCAACTCTGTTTTCCGGTCACTGTCCGGCCGAGGCAGAATCACCGAAGCCAACATCTCAGACGCTATGCATAACGTCCGCAAGGCGCTTCTGGAAGCGGACGTCCATTACAACGTGGTAAAGCAATTCTGCAAGGAAGTTACGGAGGCAGCTATCGGCGCCGAGGTGATAAAGAGCCTTCATCCGAGTCAGGTCCTGATAAAAATCGTCAACGATAAACTGACCGAGCTGATGGGGCCGGTCGATAGTAAAATCTACTTTGTCTCGCCGGGCCCTACGATAATTATGTTAGCGGGGCTTCAGGGCGGCGGCAAGACTACCACTGCCGCAAAGTTGGCCAAATACCTGCTTGCCAGGGGCAAGAAACCGCTTCTGGTGGCCGACGACCTTCGCAGACCGGCTGCTGTCGAGCAGTTAGTCGTTTTGGGCCAGCAGATACAAACGGAAGTTTACAGCGAAGAGAGCAAGAATTCGGTCAAGGTTGCAAAAAACGCTGTAAAACACGCTGAGAAAAACGGCTTCGATGTAGTGGTTCTCGATACAGCCGGGCGACTGCATATAGACGAAGAGATGATGAGGGAGGTAGCCGAGGTAGCAAAGGCGGTCAATCCGCACCAGATTTACCTGGTCTGCGATGCGATGACCGGGCAGGACGCCGTCAATTCAGCCAAGGAGTTTAACGAGCGTCTGGAGCTCGATGGCGTTATCCTTACGAAATTAGACGGCGACGCTCGCGGCGGAGCTGCGCTGAGCGTAAAGGCGGTGACCGGCAAGCCCATCAAGTTCGTCGGGGTAGGTGAAAAGACGGACAAACTCGAAGAATTTCACCCCGACCGAATGGCCAGCAGGATTCTCGGTATGGGCGACGTTGTAACGCTGGTGGAGAAGGCCCAGGAGCAGTTCGAAACAGAAGAAGCAGAAAAGCTGCAAAAGAAGATGGCCAAGGGCAGCTTCGGCTTTGATGATTTTCTCAAGCAAATGCAGGCCGTCAAAAAAATGGGCGGTATGAAAGATATGTTCAAAATGATGCCCGGGATGGGCAGTCAAGCCGAGGATTTAGACTTCGACGATGGCGAACTGCAGCGGATGGAGGGAATTGTGCATTCGATGACGGCTGCCGAGAGACGCGAGCCGGAGATAATAGACTCGTCGCGGCGAAGACGAATAGCGGCAGGGGCAGGGGCGGAAGTCGACGATGTTTCAAAATTAGTGAAGACATTTAGGCGCAGCAGGGATATGATGAAGGCACTTAGCGGCGGAAGCCTTGGCGGACTTAAAAGGTTGCTGGCCGGCGGATTTAATGTGAATACGCTAAGCGCCGCTATGGCGTCCGGCAAAAAAATAAAACAGCGTTCAAAACGAAAAAGAACAATTATTCGAAAAGGAAAAAGAAAACGGTTGTAAAACAAAAGATAACGATTGAACAATACCTGAGAAAGCTGGCCAGGTTTGCCGGCAGCGAATACGGCAAAATGATAAGAAGCCAATTTAAGGATATTGAAGGCGGCAGCGAACTGGCAATGCTGGCGGCACCGAGCATAGAAGAGTTGGAGCAGCTTAAAAAAGCGGTGGCGATAATGACGCCGGACGAAAAAGAGAAAGCCGACAGTCTAACTGATGAGCAAGTACAAAGAATCGCGGCGGATGCCCGGATTGACCCGGCGAACCTTGCGATTTTCATAAACGGCTACGCTCTACACTGCAAACGTGTTTCGTGACCCTCGTTGTACAGGTCACGGGAATTGATTATAAACGATTAGCTAAGGAGACAAATATGGCAGTAAAGTTGAGAATGACGAGAATGGGCAGGCGGCATCGGCCGTTCTTTAGAATCAATGCGATTGAATCACGCACGCCGCGGGACGGGAGAATCATTGAAAAACTGGGACACTACGACCCGATTGAAAAAGATAAATCCAAACAGGTTGTGCTCAACACAGAACGAATAAAGTATTGGCTCGATAAAGGAGCAATACCATCCGATACGGTCTCGCAAATTCTGCTTCAGGAAGGCATCAAGACCAAATATGCCGAAGAAAAAACGGCGCGTCGAGGAAGGGCCAGGGCCATAGCTCGTGCCAAAGGCAAGCTGTTCACAAAGGCTGAACGAGCTGCCGCAAAAAAAGCGGCTTCCGAGGCCGAAGAAAAAGCCAAGGCCGAAGCAGAGGCCAAGGCAAAAGCCGAGAAAGAGGCCAAAGCCAAAGCGGAAGCCAAGGTAAAGGCTGAGACACCTGAAACAACAGAAAAAAAGGCTGAGGTCAAAGCCGAGGCTGAACCGAAGGCCAAAGAAGAAGCCGTTAAAGAAGCCGAGGCAAAAACTGAGGCCAAGCCGGAGGGGGAAGAAAAAGAGAAGCCAGAGAAGAAAAAGAAACCGGCTCGAGTAAAGAAGACAGACGAGAGTGATGAGAATTGATATTCTTACGCTTTTTCCGGAGATGTTCGAATCGCCTCTGGGTCACTCGATATTAAAGAGGGCCCAGCAGGCGGGTATAGTTAATATTGTTCTCACCAATGTAAGAGATTTCGCCACCGACAAATACAAAAAGGTCGATGACAAGCCGTATGGCGGAGGGCCTGGTATGGTTATGATGCCGGGTCCGATTTTCGATTGCTTCGAATATGTTGAGAAGCTGTCAACAGAAAAAGGGCACGTCATTTTGCTTACACCACAGGGGCAGAAATTTAACCAGGCAAAAGCAATTGAGCTAAGCAAAGAAAAACGGCTGATTTTTATTTCCGGCAGATATGAAGGATTCGATGAACGAATCCGCATCGGACTGGGAGCCGAGCAAATCTCAATAGGTGACTATGTTCTTTCCGGCGGAGAACCGGCGGCTATAGTAATCATTGATGTGGTGGTTAGACTGCTGCCAGGCGCACTTGGCGATGAAGGTTCACCAAAGGACGATTCCTTCAGTGAGTCCGCCGACGGCGGATTAGAGTATCCGCAATATACCAGGCCTGAAGTTTTTCGCGGAATGAAGGTTCCTGACATTCTTCTAAGCGGCGACCACGGCAAAATTGCCGAGTGGCGACGCCAACAGGGCCTCGAACGAACAAAAAAATGGCGTCCAGACCTATTGGGGGGCGTCGAAAAAGACAAATTTTTTTGCTAAAAATATACATTCGCTATTGACTTTGACTTTATAGAACTTTATGATGCCTAACCAAGTTATTCAGAGCAAGTATTGAATCCGAAAAACAATGTTAGGTGTCGTCGAATCCTCAGTTGGTGCGAAGCTGAGGCGACGAGCTTGTGAGGAGAACTAAAGGCGTTTCAAGTGGAAGCCTTGAAAAAAGACGAAGTCGAAGACCTATGTAGGCGCTGCCAACTTAATCTGCTGGACGGCGGCGCCACGACAGCAGGCATATCTTTACCCTGCCATAAGAGCAAACCCGCCGGGACAGAGCGTTCACAGCTTTGTCCGAGCACTATTTTCAGCCAAGCCATTAATTTTAGCCCCCAGTGGTTGGGCTACCGCAGCAAGGAGGAGAGCAAGACCCCGAATAACGGTGTCCCTGCCGAATAAAGCCGGACACCGCTATTATGAGAGTCGAAGCAGAAAACCAGTAACTGGGAAAACGATAAAAACACGGATGGACAACCAAATTTAAGCAGCCAAAAATTGCCGTATTACGGCATAAGGAGTTAACAAAAATATGAAGGTGGAAACAAATCATAAACCACCCCAAAAGAGCAAAGGCGCCCCTGGATGTGCCAGGTCATTAGGGCCGGTACCCGACTTGGAAGAGCACGTCCAGCCAGACTGGTGGCGATGGATTTTCAATTCAATCTACCTGAAAACGGATGGGGACGTGATTGATGATACACAGATAACTGCCAAAGAGGTGGACCTGTTTTCAGACATTCTTAAGCCATCACCGGAGGACAAAATTCTGGACCTGTGCTGCGGACAGGGACGGGTCGCCCTTGAATTAGCAAGACGGGGATTCGACAACGCTGAAGGACTGGACCGCTCTCGCTACCTGATTCAAAAGGCCAAAGCTCAAAATAAAAAAGAAGGTTTGAGCGTTAAGTTCAGAGAAGGAGACGCTCGAAAACTTCCGTATCAGCCGGACACTTTTGACGTGGTTATGATTCCGGGAAATAGTTTCGGCTATTTTGAAACGCCACAGGATGACATTAGAGTCCTAAAAGAGCTCTTCAGAGTGTTAAAACCGTGGGGAAAAATTCTAATAGACGTTGCTGACGGGGATTACTTAAAGAAGCGATTTCAGCCGAGGTCGTGGGAATGGATAGATAAAAACTACTTCGTTTGCAGAGAGCGCTCGCTCTCGCTGGATAAGCAGCGATTAATCTCTCGCGAAGTGGTCACACATACGGGAAAGGGCGTTATTGCAGACCAGTTCTACGCCGAGCGACTTTATACGCGAAAAAGCATAGAGGAGCTGATGAAAACAGTAGGATTTAGCGACATTGCTATCCACGGGGAGATGGGCGGCGATTCACAGCGCAACCAGGATTTGGGAATGATGGAAAAGCGAATCGTAGTAACGGCTGTGGTCAGAAAGGAATGGACGCCTGTAAAAAAGAGAAAAGAGCCGACAAAGGATATAGTTGTAATACTGGGCGACCCCACCAAACCAGACCCCCTCAAACCGCTGCGTGTCTTTGATGACGATGACTTCTATACGATTGACCAGCTTAAAGACGCATTAAAGGAGCTTGACACATATAATATTACATATCTTAACGACCACGACACCCTGGTTAGTGACCTGACAAGGTTAAAACCCAAAACGGACCTTGTGGTGAATCTATGCGACGAAGGTTTCTGTAATGAGGCCCGAAAAGAGCTGCATATTCCGTCATTGCTGGAGATGCTCGGCTGCCCATATACCGGCGGCGGCCCTCAATGTCTTGCATTTTGTTACGACAAGTCGCTCGTCCGCGGAGTCGCAAAGGAGATGGGCATCCCGGTGGCAGAAGGGCTCTTTATAAAACCGGAGGACAGTGCTTTTGAGCTTCCTTTTGAATTCCCTGTCATCACAAAACCAAACTTTGGCGATTCGAGCTTCGGCATAACCCAGCGAAGCGTTGCGAACACCGGCGAAGAGCTTGTCAATGCCATTCTGGAAATAAGGGAGAAATTCGGCTACGAAAAACCCGTCCTCATCGAGGAATTCCTTACGGGAAAAGATTTCACCATAGGAATTATAGGAAACCTGCCGGAGTCGTATACGGTTTTGCCTATCATCGAGGAAGACTACTCTGTTTTGCCGCCAGAACTGCCCAGAATATGCGGATATGAGGCCAAATGGCTGCCCAATTCGCCATACTGGAATCTCAAGTCAATCCAGGCCAATCTGCCCGAAGATATGGAGAAATTTGTGGTGGAATGCTGTCTGAAGCTGTTCGAGCGGCTGGAGTGCAGAGATTACTGCCGATTCGATTGGCGGCTCGATTCAAAAGGCAATCCCAAAATACTTGAGGTTAATCCCAACCCGGGATGGTGCTGGGATGGGCACATGGCAAAAATGGCGAAAATTGCAGGGATATCCTACCTGGAGATGTTGACGGCAATCCTGCTGGCTGCCGAAGAGCGACTTGGTATTCAGACAGCAGCCAGTAAAAAGGCTGAAGCTCAGGCCGGCTTCCAGGTAGTGAACGGCAAATTTGTATTAAACGGCAAATCTGCAGTAAACGGCAACCATATAATAAACGGCAAGAAAGAATATGCCGGCCAGAGTGTGACCGATACCGTTTAAGAACAGCCCACCTTCTGCGGGCAACCATTAGAAAAACACTTGCTTTTGTATTGCAAATAGATATACTGAGATAACTTCTTGAAAAAGGCAACCGCAAAAAGGTTGTGCTTTTTTCAGACGGTTTATATGCAGTAAGCAGGAGATATGTCTGTGAAAACGGAAATGCTGGATGCTGTTGAGAATAAAAGTCTCAAAAAGGATATACCGCATTTTGAAATAGGCGACATTGTAGATGTGCGGTGCAGAATCAAAGAAGGCGATAAAGAGCGCATACAGGTATTCAGCGGCACAGTAATCGCCCGCAAAGGTCGCGGAATCAATGAAACTTTCACGGTGCGGCGAATCGTAGATGACGAGGGGGTAGAGCGAATTTTCCCACTTCATTCACCGAATGTGATTGATGTTCGGCCGGTCCGAAGCGGCAAAACAAGACGTGCAAAACTGTATTATCTCCGCAAGCGAACCGGCAAGGCGGTCAAACTGACTCAGAAGCCCGGCAAGCGCATCGTTACTCAATGATTATTGATTATTTTCTACTGGTTATCTTTAACGCTTTTTTGAATCATCAATTATCAATAACCAATTATGATGGGTTGGCTGCTAAACAGAGACAAACTGTTGGCTGATAGAAAGAAACTCGGCCGATGGGGAGAGAAACGCTGCGAGAGCTTTCTGAAAAAGAAAGGTTTCAGGAAACTGGCCCGCAACTTTTCCTGCAAGAGAGGTGAAATTGATTTGATTATGGTCGATACTGAGGGGGCTGTCGTCTTTGTCGAGGTAAAAACCAGAGCAGACGAAGCTTTCGAGCCGGCCGAGTCAGTTATCACGGCTGCAAAAAAAACCAAATTGAACAGGGCCGCACGTTATTTTTTAGCAACTCACAATATAGAAGACAGACCTTTTCGATTCGATGTTGTTACGATAGTGCTGGGACAGTCCGGCCCTGCACAGATAAGACATTACGAAAACGCATTTGTGCCGTAACCTCCGCCAGAGACGGATAAAAATGAAACTGGTTGATACACATTGCCATTTGACTTTTGATGACTTAGGTCGGGACATCGATGCAGTAATTGCGCGCAGCCGGCAAGCTGGTGTGAACGGCTGGATAGCTGTTGGAACTGACCCGCAGCACAATCGAAAGGCAATAGAGCTTGCCGAGAGATTTGAAAATATGTATGCAGCCATTGCGATTCATCCGCACGATGCCAGAACGGTGACAGCGGATATACTCAAAGAGCTGCAAGAACTTGCACAACATAATAAAGTTGTTGCTATTGGTGAGACTGGTTTGGATTACCATTACAATTTCTCGTCGCACGAAGAGCAAAGAAGGGTGTTTGCCGAGCACCTTAAAATAGCTGCTGAGCTGAATTTGCCGGTTATTATACATTGTCGAGAGGCCTTTGATGAAACGATAGAGATTTTAGAGCAATTCAGAGACGTTAAAAAGGTAGTTTTTCATTGTTTTAGCGGCTCGGGTGAGCAGGCAAAGATTGTGCTCGATTACGGCTTTTACATTTCTTTCACCGGCGTAGTTACCTTCAAAAACGCTGAAAAAACAAGGCGAGCTGCCGAGGTTGTCCCTTTGGACAGGTTGATGGTCGAGACTGATTGTCCGTATATGTCGCCTGAGCCGATGCGGAAGCAAAAGATAAATGAGCCGGCCCTTATGATTCATACCGCCGCTTTCTTAGCTAAATTGAAGGGGATGGGTTTGGCTGATTTTGCAGAAGCCGTAACCGCCACAAGCAAAGCATTTTTCGGCCTGACCTGAAATTGGCTTTGCCCGCCAAACGGAGTGGCGGGTAAATTTGGGTTTGAATTGGGTTTGTTTTGACCAAGTGTCCATCGTTTGTTTTTCGCTGTAATTCATTGTTGAAATTACGGTTATAAACATTTGACTTTTTTGGAAATTGGCTTTGTTTCGCATAATTTGTTATTTTTGATTGAAAGATTTTCAGCCACAAAGACCCTAAGGCACGAAGAGATTTTTAGCCACAGAGCGCACAGAAGACACAGAGAATTTGTTTGGCTTTGGTGTACTTTGGCAGGTCTTTTCTCGATGTGAACATCTGCGAAAGCCCTGCCTGCGTCCACCGTGTGCCTGAAAAACAGGCCCCCATTTTTAAGCTGACCAAATAAACTTTCGTTTCTTTTCATAGAAATACCTCCTCCATTAATAAGGCGAACATGCGAGTTTGATGTGAAAATTTTGGGGTTTTTGGAGGTGAGGTTTTGGCTAAGTACTTACAGCTAAAGGGATAAAAAAAATTTACAAAATCTCAAGATTTGTCGCAGGGTACCAACAGTTTTGATTGAAAATTTCGTATTGCGTCGTGCGTATCGCGTGTTGCGAAGTGCTGCCGGAGGCCGGATTTTTTCTTGATTAACAGTACCAAAGAGATATAATCAAAATCGCCTTCTGCGGAAATAAATTATTAATAGGTTTGGTTGCGTTGCCAAGCGATTAATATGGGAAATGTCAGTTAAGATAGAAAGGACGGGTTTGTGAACAATCGGACAATTATCGCAATATGTGCAATTTCAGGATTAGCAATTTTAATAACAGGATGTCAAATGACTCCCAAAACATATACTCCAAAGGAAACTAAACTCGAACCAAATACCCCCTATATTCTCACTCCGAAAGAATTGCCAAAACCTCAAATCAACTGCGCCAAAGTTTTTGGTGTAAGGCCTGGAAACCCGTTCATATTTAACATCGCAACTACTGGCACCCGCCCGATGAACTTCGAAGCACAAAATCTGCCTGACGGCCTGAGTTTAGATAAGCAAACAGGCCAAATTACAGGCAAGATTGAGAAAGCTGGCGAATATTCAATCAAACTCAAGGCGACTAATTCCCTTGGTAGCGATAACCGTGATTTTAAAATTGTTGTCGGAGAAAAAATTGCTCTGACGCCGCCGATGGGCTGGAATAGTTGGAATTGCTGGGCACAAAATGTTTCGGATAAAAATGTCCGCGCCTCGGCCAAGGCAATGGCAGTTTCAGGTCTGATTAATCATGGCTGGACCTATATAAATATAGATGATACCTGGCAGGGAAAACGCGGCGGACCGTTGAACGCCATTCAGCCAAACGACAAATTCCCAGATATGAAAGCTCTTTGCGATTACATTCATTCGCTTGGCCTGAAGCCGGGTATTTATTCAACACCCTGGGTAACTTCCTATGGCGGCTTTGTCGGCGGATCAAGCGATAATGAAGACGGCTCCTGGGAAAAAATTGAAGGCTATGACAAATATCAAAAAAATCATCGCCTCGGCAAATACTCATTCGATACCAATGATGCACAGCAATATACACAATGGGGATTTGATTATCTCAAGTATGATTGGAATCCCAATGATGAGAATCATACAAAGAGCATGGCAGATGCCCTTCGCGCGAGCGGCCGCGATATTATTTACTCGCTTTCAAACGACGCTCCCTTCCGCAATGCGGCTGTTTACGAAAAATGGTGCAATTGCTGGCGAACAACCGGCGATATACGCGACGCTTGGAGCAAGAAATCTTTGCCGAAAGAAGATAGCTGGGCAAACGGCTTGATAGATATATGGCAGTTGCATTTAAAATGGGAACCGTTCTGCGGCCCAGGTCACTGGCCCGATGCGGATATGCTGGTCGTCGGCAAAGTCGGCTGGGGAACGCCTCATCCTTCCAAATTGACGCCCGATGAACAGTATACGCATATTTCGTTATGGTGCCTGTGGTCATGTCCTCTGCTCATCGGCTGCCCACTTGACCAGATTGACGATTTCACAAGGAATTTACTGACTAATGATGAGGTTCTTGCAATCAATCAAGACACTCTCGGCAAGATGGCAAAACAAATAGTAAATGAAGGTAATGCCAGAGTCCTCGTAAAAGAACTCGATGACGGTTCAAAAGCAGTCGGGCTTTTCAATACCGGCGATGAAATCCTCGGCATAAAAATTACCTGGGAGCAAATCGGTTTAAAGGGTAGTCAGGCCATCCACGACCTGTGGAGGCAAAAAAATATCGGTACATATAAAGACGGATTCGAAGCGGCAGTGAGACCCCACGGCGTAATTCTTGTAAAAATTTCGCAATCCCCAAAATAGCAGCTTATGGCAAAGAAAAAAGAACAGGGATTAAAAGATATAATCGGGATATAGTAAGTCGCTTGGTGTGGTAAACCGTATGTAAGTTCCCAGTATCCCCAAAAGATAAAACCCACGCTTTTGCTACTCGCCCCACTACCTTGCCGTCTTATTTAGCCAAGTGTCTAAACAGGTCGGAAACGGCTTTAATAGTATTAAAAGCGGGGTTTTGGGGGGTGATTTGACTTTTGAACAAATTGGGCTATATTTAAGGTAGCCAACCATTATAAATAAGCAGATGGGCAGGGTGTAAACGGTTTTCTCCATAAAGGGCAGGCAATTAAAAAGAGATGGCAAGTTTTTTCGACCAGGCAATAGTTAATCAGGTCCAGCAGGCCAACGATATCGTTGATGTAATAAGCGAGCATGTGAATCTGGTAAAAAAGGGCAGAGAAATGGTGGGGTTGTGCCCTTTCCACGACGACCATCGGCCAAGCATGAACGTTAACGCTACCAAACAGATATTCAAGTGCTTTTCCTGCGGCGCCGGCGGCGATGTGTTCAAATTCGTCCAGATGCGAGAAAGCCTGTCTTTTTCTCAGGCGATAGAAAGATTGGCGGAGCGCGCAGGCATAAAATTAAGACCCAGGACGCAAGACCGGAGACCTAAGACCGAAGATTCAGATGTTGACCCTAACAGGTTAGCGAAGGTCAATGAATGGGCGGCTAAATACTTTCAGGAAAATCTCGTCAACAAACAAGAAGGCAAGTCGGCACTTGATTATATCGCTCAAAGACAAATCACGCAGGACAGCGTTAAAAAATGGCGGCTTGGTCTGGCTATCAATTCGCAGGACGATTTGTTCAAAGCCGCAACCGCAAAAAATATCCCTGTAAAACTGCTGGAACAGGCGGGGCTGGTCGTGGGGCAGGCGGGCAGCGGTTTCAGCGATAAGTTCGTGAACCGGTTAATGTTCACGATTACCGATGTAACGGGAAGGGTAATCGGATTCGGCGGACGGATTTTGGAGGGAGAAGGCGCTAAATATATAAATTCGCCGGCAACGGCCCTGTTCGACAAAAGTAATACACTATACGGCCTTGAACAGGCACGGCATAAGATTGTCTCGACGGGGACAGCGGTTGTCGTGGAAGGTTACACCGACGTTATAATGGCGCACAGTAAAGGCTGCGACAACGTGGTTGCGGCTTTAGGCACCAGTTTTACGCCGGGGCAGGGGCGGATTCTGCGGCGATATGCGAAAAAAGTAGTTTTAATTTTCGACAGTGACACCGCAGGAGTGGAAGCCGCCAACAGAGCGCTGGAGATTTGTCTGGCACAGCATATAGATATCGCACTGGCTTCGGTGCCGGAGGGGAAAGACCCCTGTGATTTTCTTTTGGCTGCCGGCAAAGAACGGTTCGAGCAATTGATAGACGAAGCCGTCGATGTTTTCCAGTTCAAATGGAACAGATTAACAGAGAGCTTCAGCAGGGACGAGACTCTTGCCGGAAGAAAGTCGGCTATTGAAGAGTTTTTACAGACAGTAGCGACGAGCTTATGGTCGGGCAATCTGGCAGCAATAGAGCGTGGGCTGATAGTTAATCGGCTCTCGAAGATTATCGGCCTGGACAGCAAAGAGATAAATGCCGAGCTGCACAAAAGAATCGGAAGGGCGGTTCGACTTCACTCACCACAAGCAGCAAAAACTACAAGCTACAACGTGGAAAACCAAAAAGTGCGAAGTATAGATTTGGGCGAGGGTTTGTTTGCCATAGCACAGCGGGAAATTCTTGAAGTACTGCTGAATGAGCCGAAGCTGTTTGAAATTGTAAAACAAAAGATTACAGCCGAGGACTTTGATGTGCCGATGCTGAGGCAAACAGCATCAATACTATTTGAAACGCTGAGCGCCGACCCCGAAATGCGGCTGGCAGAAATACTGGCCAGAGCAGAATCGCCGGAAGCAGGCAGTCTTATTGTGGAATTAGCACAATCAGGAGAGGCAAAAGGCAATTTCAAGTCCCGTCTGACCGGGGCACTGGATGCGATAGGTCGTCACCAGGCACAGACGAGAAAAAGCGAGATTAAAGCGATAGAAGACCAAACGCAGTTTCTGCGGCGTTTCCTCGAAAATACGGGAAAACAAAATCCATACAACACGGGAATGACATAGTGAAATTGACGATTGTCTATTGAAAAGTAAAAAAGTCATCAAGAGTAATTAGTCATCAAGGGTACAAATTGTGGCAAAAAAAAGGATAAAAGCAAGCAAACCAGATGCCTTTGACGGAACGGAGGTTGATACCGAATCCTCAACGAGCATGAAAATCAAAAACGCTGAACAACAAATAAAAGCGATTACCGAAAAAGGCAAGCGAAAAGGATACCTTACTTACGAGGAAATGAACGAAGACTTGCCCGAGGACATGGTTAGTCCTGACCGTCTGGACAGCTTATTGGCAGCGCTGGATGAAATGGGAATCAACATTATTGATGAAGCAGATGTGGAAAAGCAGACAGTAGAGGAATTTGAAGCACCGGAAGGCGAACAAGAAACCGCTAAAGAAGAGCAGCTCAAAGCGGATGAACTGCTGGAAAAACAGCTGGTCGGTGCGGAAGTCAGTCGGCGGATTGATGACCCTATAAGAACGTATCTGACCCAGATGGGTGAGATACCGCTGCTGACACGGGAGAGTGAGATTTCGCTGGCGCGCAAGATAGAGCTGGCGCGTATGAGCTTTAGAAGAAGAATGCTGGAATGCGATTATTGCGCCAGAGGTGCTGTGGATATAATCGAGCAGGTCTATGAGGGTATATTGAGCTTCGACAGAACAATGAAGATCAGTACCGCCGAAAACCTCGTCAGGCCAATAATAAGGAAGCGGCTGCCTGGGAACGTTCAAACGGTAAATAAACTGCTAAAGGTTAATCAAAGTTTGTTTAAGAAATTCCTGCAACACCAATCCGACAATGGCGGCAAGGGCTTCGACAGGTCAGATTTGAAACGGATATACAGAAACAGGCGCAAAATCGCAACGCTGCTGGAAGAGCTCAGCCTGCGAACGAGCAGAATTCAACCGATGAAAAATAAACTGCATGGCATCTGCCAGAAGATGCATCAATTAGAGCAGATTATCGCCGGCGGGGTCACTGAGGATATAACGGCTGAAGATATTAAAGGGGTGAAGGAGGAACTGGCCGGCCTGCAGGAGTTGGCGATGGATACTCCAAAGCAACTCGATAAAAGACTGCGAGCCATCGATAGAGTCTTCGACCAATACGAACACGCCAAACGAACACTGTCAAGCGCGAACCTCAGATTGGTGGTTTCAATTGCCAAGAAGTATCGAAACCGGGGCTTGAGTTTTCTGGATATAATCCAGGAAGGCAATACCGGACTGATGAGGGCGGTGGATAAATACGAATACCGCAGGGGCTACAAATTCAGCACATACGCCACATGGTGGATTCGCCAGGCAATCACCAGGGCGATTGCCGACCATGCACGAACGATTCGCATCCCGGTGCATATGATAGAGACAATGAGCCGACTGCGAACCGCCAACAAGGTTCTGGTTCAGAAATTTGGCAGAGAGCCAACGATTGAAGAGCTCGCCGATGAAGCCGAGATGAGCATAGATGAGACCAACAGAGTTGTGAAGATATCCAAACACCCAATCAGTCTTGACAGGCCTATAGGCGAAAGCGAAGACAGCTACTTCGGCGATTTTATCGAAGATGACGAGGTCGATTCGCCGGTGGCCTCGGCTGCGCAGGAGATGCTCAAAGAAAGAATCGATATGATTCTGAAAACGCTTTCATATCGCGAACGCGAGATTATCAAGCTGCGATACGGAATCGGCGACGGCTACACCTATACACTCGAGGAAGTAGGCAGAATTTTCAAGGTTACGCGCGAGCGCGTCAGGCAGGTCGAGGCAAAAGCCATAAGAAAACTGCAGCATCCTGTGAGGTCCCGCAGACTCGAAGGTTTCCTCGACCATAGCAGTGCGTAAAACCTGCGAGGCAACAGCTATTTTGCGATTTCCTGTATTTTTTTATCTTTGGCACCATGTGCATCTTCGAGCAGATGCTCCAGTGTCGGCATCGGTTTGGCGACAATTGCGATTTGATATGAAAATAAACTTTTTGAAATCAGAATAAATAATTTATTCAGCCATAGCAAAAAGTCGGCGAATTTCCCTTTGCCGAGAGCCAGAGGAAAGGGAGCAGGAATGCCCTGCTTTTTAATGATTTCGTAACCATTCATTTCCAGCGTTTTTACCAATGAATAGAAGGTGAACAACCGACAGTGGTCAAGGTCGAGAACGCCTCTCTTGCCGAAATTAAAACTGCCTAAAAGCAGGCCTAACCTCAAAGGCAGAAAAGCAATATTGCCGGTGGTGATTATGATATTGGAATTGTCTTTTGAAAATCTTCTTCTTATTGTCTGCAGAAGTCGTTCCGGCGATTTGAGATGCTCTAAGATATCGAGAACCAGAATATCATCTACTTTGCCGAAATCATCGTTGAGGTCATACTTTTCAACATCCGTTTCTACACATTTCCATGAATCCTGTCTGACAGCCTCATTTATGTATAAGTCAACCGATACTGTTTTTACGTTTTTTGCCTTCAGTTTACCTGCCATAAACCCCGGCCCGCAGCCGAGGTCTATTACGGTTGAACCTTCGCCAACGCTGTCCAGAGCGAACTGATGTGAACTGGCATATCCGAACTTGCCTTCATAATGAGTATTTGTTTTCTCATAATCGAATTTCGGATGATAATAAATACCAAGTTTGTTTAAACGCGACACCATACAGGATTTGACTATTTTGTAGGCATATTTGATGCCGTTGACCCTGCATATTTCGCTGCCATAAAATGTGGGAATCGGGATTTCCCTTATTCTCTTTCCGGTGTCAATAAGCTGAATAATTATATCCGTGTCAAAATCGAAATAGTTTGAATTATATTCGAATGGAATTTCAGAAAGCGTCTTTATCCTGTATGCCCTGTAACCGCTGTGAAATTCTGATAATTTTGATTTCAGAATCCTGTTTTGCGTAAAGGTCAGAATCTGGTTGCCTATCCATTTATACAGCGGCATTTTTCCTTTGAGCGCTTCAAGACGATTTATCATTCTTGAGCCGAGAACAGCATCCGACTGGTTTTCAAGAATCGGTCTTATCATCTGGTCGAGATATTCAGGGGCATATTGACCGTCACCGTGAAGCAGCACGACCGCATCATAATTATTTTTCATCGCATAGTAGTATCCGATTTTCTGATTGCCGCCGTAGCCCTGGTTTTTAGGATTGTAAAGAACCGTAAGATGCCGATTCGGATGAAGCTTCGAATATTCATAAGCTTTATAAAAAGTACGGTCGGGCGACTGGTCATCTATAATCAGCGCCTCGGTTTTATAATTGTCGTTTTCCCAAACCGATTCCGGAATACGGTCTAAAACCGGTTTGATAGTATGCTCTACGTTATAGCAGACGATAAAAATCAGAACTTTCTTTTTTTCTGTTTGATTACTCACTGGTGTTTGGCCTGTTTAGCTGGGATTTTCTCATATGACATTGCGTATCCTCGCATAGCTACGCTGCTAAGTTTTGTTTCCAATAGAATATCAAATCAACCGGTTAAAATCTGCACAGACACAGCACTTCCCCGCCATCAGGGCCGTAAATTTTGTGAATTATATGCTCGGTGGGATTTTCAAGCTTGAACTCGTCAGGTCTTTCAAGCTCTTCAAAGCCTATAAGTGCTGTGTATTCTTCCGGCCTTAGGATAAGAAGCACCCTGCCTGGTGCAAAGTTCTTCTGTAATTCTAAAAATGAAAAAGTCGAGTAGTCATACAGGAAATGCATTTTGCCATATCGAGTGTAGTAGTCCCATTCACCGATGGTAATAAAATCACGAGGCTGGCTGAACCATAATTTAGGGTCGTAACCAAGCACAACAGTAGAAATAACATAGGGCATATTGAGGCCGTTGGCGGTACAAAAGACAATGTCGAAATCATTGAAACGCGGCTGCAGCCATTCGCAGGCCTCTACAAGGTCGGTATGAAAATAGTGGTACACGTCCGGCTCGCGTGAGTATTTGCCGTAAAAGTAATGAAGATATTTTATATTCATACCAATAACCACGATGGAGAAAATTACTGCCGCAACAATCGCCGCTTTGTAGCTTTTGGCCCATAGCCAGCGCACAGTATCAACCGCGCCTACAGCAGACAGAAGTACAAGAGCACACACACCCGGCGCGCTTCGCAGTATGCTCAGGCCGCCACCCCATACCAGACAATCGCCTACGGGATATGCGAGAAGAAAGGCAAGCAGAAGCCTGGCCGAGACAGATGATTTGAACCGCCATAAAAGCCAAATCAGACCTGCGACCATTAGCGGAAGCATATACCAGTAAAAATAGCCCATGTGCGGCGGAGAAAAAAACGGGTTCGGGTCGTGTTCTATAAACAGAAATGCTGGACTGAAATGCTGAATATAGCGGAGAGCAACATTTTTGAAGGCTTCAGCGAAAGAAACATTGTCGATTCGGTCGGGCGAAAACGAGAGGTGGCGTGCAATGCCTTCAGGATGAAAGATATGCTGCCAAATCAACGACCCCCAGGTAACCGCAAAGCCGAGGACAAATAAAGCGACAGCCAGGGCGCCTTTTCGAGTTTTTATGGTTTTCCAGCAGTCCGGCAGTGTGAACAAAACGACAAGGAAAAGAAAAACCGGTACAAAAATCCGAACTTCCCAGTGGCCGAAACAGCCGATACCTGTCAGCAAACCGGCCAAGGCGGCGGCAGCTGGTCTCGGAGACAGAGTCATCTTTTTGTCGCCAGAGAGTAATCCTGCCCATAGCAGAAGTGCCAGTGGGACTATACTGCACAGAGGCGTTATGGAAGATTCAAGACCATTGCGGCTGTGCTGCAGATGCCAGGGGTCGACGGCCAAAAGAGCAGCGGCAACAAGCGCTGTCGCAGGATTGAACAATCGTCTGCCGACAAAAAAAGTAAGCCAGACTGCAAGTACGCCGCCGACGGCGGCGGGCAATCGCGTTGTATAGACGTTCAGGCCGCCAATGGCCTGGAAAGGCATCATCAGATATACATATAGCGTAGAGCTGTTGCCGCCGACATTTCTTACGTAAAAAATCGGCCAGGATGTGCGGTAGTGATAGTCTTTTCCGGCCTTTAGCAGACAGTATGCGGACCATGCGTTGGCAGCTTCATCCTGATTCAGACCGGGCGGTGCCGTCCTGAGGTTATAGAATCGCAGCGCCGCAGCGAACAGTAAAATGGCGAAAAGAAGTATCTTTGAGCACCGCGACGGTGAAGCAGGGCAAGCGTTTTCGAGGGTAACAGAATTTGTCTGACGAGCCATAATAGAGGGAACTGTATAGAGTTAAAGTAAAATCGTCAAGTTGAATTTTTAATTTGCTTTGTGCCTGATTTGGAATTTTAAACCAACGGTTCGTAATAATTTTCCGGTTCAGCTCCGAGGGTATTTGTAAGTGTGCCGAGTTTTTCGATAGTGCATTCGATTTTATCGCCGGATTTGAGAAAATTTCCGCTGGCCATTGCCACACCTTCGGGCGTTCCTGTCGCTATGATATCGCCGGGCTGAAGCGTCATTAAATAACTTAAAAACGATACTATTTGGTAAACGCTGAAAATCATTTTAGATGTATTTGCATTCTGACGGATTTCGCCGTTGACTTTGAGTGTCATTTGCAGATTTTGAACATTTTCAACCTCATCTGCGGTAAGTAAGAAAGGCCCCATCGGCAGAAAGCCATCAGCCCATTTGCCGTTGAGCCAGTCATAAAATTCGTCCCACGGCCGCTTTTTCCTGCCCTTTGCAAAAGTTACACTTCGGGCTGATACATCGTTGGCGATTGTATAGCCGGCAATTACATTGGGGGCCTGCTCGGGCGTTACGCATTTGGCTTTTTTGCCGATTACCACTGCAAGCTCGATTTCGTAATCTATATTTTCGCTGTAAACCGGCCAGGGGATTTCTTCATCGTGGCCGATTACCACTGTCGGTGGCATAAGAAAGGGCCTGGGCACGGTCGTAGTGCGGGGCGAATCCGACAGGCCAAGCGTAAGGCCGACTTCAGTAATGTGCTCGCTGTAGTTTCCTGCAAGTGCGAGGACTTTGGGCGGGTCTGGAACTGGCGCTAAAAGTTTTACTGCAGAAGGGTCAATAAATTTTGTGCATTCATCAATAATGGGCCGGATTTTTTTGATAGTTTCGGAGCCGCCTGCGATTATGTGTTTTACACTTTGAAAATCGCCTGTTAAATCTACAATGCCTTTATCCGTTAGTATGCCGGCACAAATGGATGTGTTTTTCTTAAATGTGATTAGTTTCATTTGCTTACCTTTTCTGTTATCGTATGGATTTGCATAAGGTAATGGTAGCAAAAATAACTTGAAATTGCAGCAAGAAAGCCTTTTAATGGTAAATGGTAACTGGTAATTATTTAACCATTTAACCAATTACCATTTAACCAGTGTACTTGGGGATTTTGAAAATGACTTTAAAGGATTTCTGGTCAAAAGCAAGCAGCTGGATAGAGGCCCACAAGCCATCCAGGCCGACGGATTATCAGCCGGAGATAGATGACGAAGGACTAATCAGCCAAGGCGCCGAATCGACAGGACTCGCTGCTGATGACAGAACCAGTGAAAGCAATCAGGTTTTAGTCAAAACGGTTCAGCCAATGGATAAAACGCAATCACTTGAAAAACTACAGGCCGGTTTTGACAAACTCGTTGAGCAGCTGGAAGGCATCAACAATCATCTGAACCGTCAAGCCGCTCAGAATGAAGCATTGATGAGCCGGATTGAACAGCTGCCTAAATTACTGGAAAGCTTTCCAACCGTTGTGGAAAATCAAAAGCAGCTAACAGAGCAGCTGCTCGAGCAGTTAAAGGCAACCGCCACGATGGAGCAGGAATTTATAGGGACGATAGAAAAAATTCCGACCGAAACCGCCAAGCAAACCGATGCTCTGACCGATATTAACCATCAGTTAGCCGCTGCAGCCGATGTCGATGTGCAAATGACCGAGGGCCTTAACAAGTTTAACGAGACGCTGGACAAACTAAACCAGAGCACTATCGGGCAGACCGACGGCATTGTGCAGATGAGTAAAACATTTGCTGCCAGCGACAGGTATCTCAAATACATCATTTCCAATCAGCGCAAAAGCTTTATTTGGGTTTTTACGGCAGCGTTAGGCGTGTGTCTGGCGACTATTTTGATACTGGCTGGAATTATTATTTATCTGAGGCACTAAAAAATTTTATTTTTTGCTTGAAGAGTACGGGATAGCCTGATAAAAACCTGACAGATTGCTCTTTGAAAAGGATATAACCTGACTGCAGGTCCTGAAGCTTTGCGCTTCGGGATAATCAAACGGGAACGCGGTTAAAGTCCGCGGCGGTCGCGCCGCTGTAAGCGCCTGTTCCGACCCCCATACTTTCTTGCGAAAGCAAGAATGGTGGTTGGAAATCCGAGAGGCATTTTGCCACTATCCATTATTAAAAATCAGTGCTGGATGGGAAGGAGTCTTTCGGTAGGACGCAAGTCAGAAAACCTGCCTGTGGTTAGTTACGCATTTTCGGTGTTCTCGCGATTTGGAACACGGTGCGACTGTTTTTTAATTTCAGAGTTTGAATGTTTGATTTTGGAACCGTCGTTCCTCCTGCGGGAACGGCGGTTTTTTTATTGTTCAAACGCCCTCGCGGTTAGGGCTGGACAGCAGCGAAAGGAGAAAAAAACGAAAAACAACAGCAAGAAGTTTTGAAAAGAAATTTGCAATTTTTTTGAATTGAAGAAGGAGAGAAAACTATGGCTTCGGGAAGGATGATGAGTTTAATTTTGGCATTTACCTTTGCCAGCGTTGCCTACGCCGACATTGCCAATTTTGATGATTTAAGTTTAGCACCAGAATTCTATTGGAACGGCTCAGATGGTTCAGGTGGTTTTGCCAGCGGAAGCGCTTACTTTAACAATAATTATGATTCCACATACTGTTCCTGGGACGGGTTTTCCTATTCGAATATCACCGACACCACCTCATCAGGATGGACAGCACAATACAATGCTATTACCGGCAAAGGACAGAACGGCTCTGCTAATTATGGCATCGGTTACGTCGGCTGGGCTGAACCGCCTACTATTACACTGGATACAGCCGGTGTTATTGATGGCTTGTATGTGACGAACAACAACTATGCGTATTACTCAATGTTGAATGGGGACGCTTTCGCTAAGAAGTTCGGCGGCAGCAGCAGCAATGACGAAGATTGGTTTCTGCTGACTATCACAGGCAAAGATGTCGTCGGGGCCGCAACGGGCACCATTGACTTTTACCTGGCGGATTACCGCTTTGCAGACAATGGCGAGGATTACATCGTCAACACGTGGGAATACGTCGACCTGAGTTTTTTAGGTGTAGTCAAGAGTCTGGAGTTCAGCCTTAGTTCCAGTGACGTGGGCAAGTGGGGTATGAATACGCCGGCATATTTTGCGCTGGATACCATTATACCCGAACCGACGACAATGGCACTGCTGGCTCTCGGTAGCTTGTTGATTTCAAAACGTAAAAAATCATAAGGTCCTGGCAGTTTTGGGATGTCGGCGGATGTAGTTTGTCGGCATCCCATTTCTCAGTTTGTAATGTGAAAGGGATTTGCAATGCCAAAACGAATGGGCGTGATTGCAATAATCTTGTTTATCTTAACTGGTGTGACCAGAGCCGGGCCTTATAATGAGCCAGGGATAAACGGATATATCGGGCCTGACTGGAAACACGCAAGTCCTGGGGACCTGAATGCGGTGATAAACCTGATATTCCGGGGTTGGGCTGGTGCGGTGGCCAGTTACGAACCATCGCCTGGTGTCGACTCGGACTGGAACGACCCGACGATGGCGTTGGGGCCGGCAACGGGGGACAACTTTGACATTGTGAGCTTGGGGGACCTGTCGCAGGGCCAGATAAATCAGGGAGTACCGCCGGGGCGGATTACGCTTGTTTTCGGCGACCCATGTAACAGCAATGACCCCAATCATATTCGTAACGTCAAGGGATATGATTTTGTTATTTTCGAGAACGGGACCGTCTCCAATTACAACACCTCCGGTGGTTCCGTTGCGGGAGCGATGTTTGCAGAATTAGGATATGTGGACGTATCTTCCAACGGCGTTGACTTTGCAAGATTTCCCTCTGTCTCGCTGACAGATGGACCTGTGGGTGCGTATGGCACTGTCGAGATTAGCAATATATACAACCTTGCAGGCAAGCATCCTAATGCCTATGGTGTTTGTGTGGGTACGCCATTTGATTTGAGCGAAATCGTGGATGAACCAAACGTTGTCTCAGGTCTTGTGGATGTCAACAATATAAGCTATGTGCGCATAGTAGATATTCCCGGAAGCGGAGATTTTTACGATAACGCTGTAAAACATACCGACCCCAACAGCTGGCCCTATTACACTAATTACGACGCCAACCACCCCATCTACGATGCCTGGCTTACGTGGGGCTCAGGCGGTTTTGATTTGGAGGCGATAGGTGTACTTCGAGAACAGAGGTTTTCAGCAGATATTAATCTGGATGGTGTGGTTGATTTTTATGATTTTGCGGTGTTTGCATATGCGTGGAGGAGCCATTTCGGCGGGGCCGACTGGGTGATGCGATGTGATTTGGCTGAGCCGAAGGATTGCATTATTAACATGCTGGACTATGCTGTTTTTGCAAACCAATGGCTTAAAGTGGAACAATGGCGCAGCCAATAACATGGTTCGCTTGCTTTAATTATATGTTTACTAAAAAGACAAGAGCCTTTAGCTTGGTTGAATTACTGGTGGTCATAGCAACTATTGCGCTGTTGATGAGCATTCTGATGCCCGCTCTGGTCGGCGCAAGAGCTCAGTGTATAGCCGCGGTTTGTAAAAGTAATATCCGCCAGCTCGTCCTGGCCAATATTGGCTATTCCAATGAGAATGACGGTTTTTGCGTTCCAGCTGCGAGTGATATATGGGACGGTGCCGGTGGTTATCATCGCTGGCACGGAGTAAGGGACGACAAAGACGAACCGTTTGACCCACTCAGAGGTCCTCTTGTTGAATATCTGGCTGACGGCAAAGTCAAGGAATGCCCCGGTAGGGTCAGATTTGTCAAGGGTGAAACGTGGGAGGAGAGCTTTGAAAAGGGCTGCGGCGGTTACGGTTATAATATGACTTACCTCGGCAGTTGTTTTTGGCAAGCAGGGCTTAGTTTCAAGGAAAGGTACAGGCAGACCACCCGTATGTTGAAAATCTCCAGGCTGGCCGAGACATTGATGTTTGCCGATTGTGCGATGAGTCTTGAGGAGGGTTCTTATATCGAATATTCTTTTGCTGAGCCGCCCTATTTTGTAATGAATGGGCAGTTGTTTACAGATATGTACTCTTCGCCTTCTATTCATTTTCGCCATCGTGGGCAGGCGAATATCGGCTGGTCTGACGGTCATATCAGTTCGAAAAAGATGGCGGAACTCAGTGAGGAGAATATTTATAACGTGCTTTCGGCAAAGATGGAGCTAGGCTGGTTTGAGCCGCTGGACAACAGTTTATTCGATTTGAAATAAATGTGGTCTCCGCCGCTGGGTCTTGTATAATCAGCAAAGTGGACAGAGTTAAGCTAAAACGAGGCGTCACCTTTGCGCTGCAGGGTCTGAATCATTTGCTTTGGCCTGCGGTTTGTGTCAATTGTAAGCGAAGCATCTGCGAAATAGATATCGCTCTGTGCAAAGACTGCTGGGACGAGCTTCTTTTCTGCACGGCAGGTGATTACTGCCGGCACTGCGGTAAAGATGCGAGCAGATATGCTTTGGTTGACGGCGATTGTCCCGACTGCCAGGGTAAGCAAATTCATTTCGACCAGATAGCTCGAAGCGGCGTTTACGGAGATGCCTTACAACAAATGATACTTTCCTTTAAGAAAGGACGGACGGAACTGGATTTAACGCTGGGGTTTTTGGTCAATTCTGCTTTGGCCGGCAGCGGCTTTATAAACGGAATAGAATTTTTCGTTCCTGTTCCGCTGCACTGGACGCGGCGATTGGTCCGCGGCTACAATCAGTCTTTAGTTTTAGCTAAGAAATTAAAACATCCAACAGCCAGGATAAACACAGACCTGGTCCGAATCCGCTATACCAAATCACAGGTGGGGATGCCAACTCCGGCTGCTCGTACTAAAAATGTTGCCGGCGCTTTTGCAGTGCGCCAAGGACATAAATTCAAAGGCGCAAAAATTTGTCTTGTCGATGATATTAAAACTACCGGTGCAACGTTAAACGAGTGTGCGAAGACACTGAAAGAGGCCGGTGCCTCGAAGGTTTTCGCATTGGTTTTATCTGTGGCCGGGCAAAATATCAGCTAAACGCATCGCGCAAGAGCGAACGTGAAACAATGCCTACAGCTTTTCGTATTTTATGATGGCGTGGTATAGGCCATCGATGCGTTTGCCGTCAACGATTATAGGCGGGTATTTTTCGTTTCTTGGCTGGAGTCGCACCTTATCGTTCGGCTCGAAGAAGACTCGCTTGAAGGCCGTTTCGTGCGGCATAGCAAAACGGATGAAGCAGTCGTCGCCATTATGCACCTCGGCTTCAGGTGAAAATACAACGATGTCACCCTCGCGGAACTTCGGCTCCATCGAATCACCGACAACCCGGACGGCAAAGGCATTGGGGTCGTGCAAATCCGGACAGCGGACATAATCATCGGCTACGCCGACTGGATAATCCAAATCGTTGAAATCGCCGGGGTAGCCGGCAGCAACTTTGTTTATAACCGGCACCCATCGCCCAGCCGCCAAAGACGCTTTTGCCTGCTCGATGTCCAATTCGCTTTCCGCAAGAAGTGTATTAAGCTGAATTGGGTCAGTTTTTTTATGAATAAGGTTTTTGATAAACTGCCGTAATTTCTGGTTTTCGGCCTCAGCGGATTCGTATTCCTGACGAATATCAGGCGGCAAAGACTCCATATGAGCAATGTGCAGGAGCAGGCCCGGTTCAAACTCAAGTGTCTTTTCAAGCTTTGTCAGCAGCTCGTCACTGGGCGGATTATTTACCTTTCCGGTTTCAATGGTGGATAGATACGGCTTGGAAAACCCAATGCCGGCGCTGACCTCGTCCAGCGTCAGGTGCATCTGCTCTCGCTTTTTTCTTATTATCTGGCCTAATGACATAATGCCGATTATAGCAGCAATTTTACTAAATGCGAGAAAAAATTAGATAAATATTTAACAAAATACCCATTTTTTAGCTGCTAATCAAGCTCTATAAGCTCATAATCGGTGCTTCCCAGGCCAATGTGCTCTGCGTGCTCAATCTGGTGATGCGGGTTAAGTTTGGTGTAACCCGTCAATTGTGACAGCTTTTTCCCGCCTTTTGCTTCGATTAAATCCAGGGCCGCCTTATCAATGGCGACCGGGTCGGTCGATGCAAGTATGCCGATGTCATCGACTATTTTAGGCATATCTGGCGTGTTGAAACAATCGCAGTCTTTGGTAATTGACATTAAAAAACTGAAAAACGCAGCTTTGTCTTGTTTACCTTTTAATACGCCAAGCGCATGTTCAGCTATACTTTTTTGCAGCACTTCGCCTTCCTCATGCCAGTCATATTCGACGGCGCCAAATCTGCACACCGCCAGGCACTCAGCGCAGCCAATGCACTTGTCCTGGTCTATGTGTGCCTTGATGTCATCGAGAGTGATGGCATCGGCCGGGCAGTGTTTGACACATTCCCCACAGCGTTTGCAGTTGTCCCCGATAACAAGCGACAAAGCTGCGTGCTGTTTCATCTTGCCCCTGCGGCTTGCACAGCCCATCCCCAGTGTCTTTATTGCCGCCGCGGCGCAGGTGCCGAGGTGACCGGTAAAATGAGCCACCGCAAGAATCGAGTGGCACCACACAATATCTGATGCGATGAAAACTTCCTTGTTAATCTCGCAGTTGACTTCCACCGCTGTTTCAGCGGTTCCAACCAATCCCCCGGCTACAATAAATGGTATTCCCAACGTCTCTAACCCGAAGCCGTGCTTGGCGGCGACTTTATAATGGCCGATAGCATCGTGCCTCGGGCTGGCGTATAGAACATTGGTGTCCGTCAAAAATGGTCTTGTTTTCAGCTTGAGCAGTTCCTTCACTAATCCCTTAATGCAGGGTGCCTTTATGTGTGTATTGTTGCCGTCCTCGCCGACGTGCACTTTGACCGCTGTAAAATCCTTTTCCGCAAAGCAGCCTGCGAATTTGCCCGCCTTGAATAATTTCACGGCTTTGCTGGAAATCACCCGCTCACCGTCACTAACCGCCGCCTTAATAAAATATACTTTAGATGTCATAAAAAAGTCTCCATTTTCAATCAAGAATATTTACATTTTTCACTTATCTACAATATATCTTTAGAAAATCAAATGTTCAAACAGGATTTTTGCACCGAGGCCGATAAGAACCAGTCCGCCGAGAGCTTCGATTTTGTTTTCGAAAAAGTGTCCGAATCTCCTGCCGATTAAAACACCGAGATAGGAGAGCACAAAGGTTACAAAGCCGATGATTACCACAGCGACTGCGATTGAAACCTGTAAAAACGAAAGCGTTATTCCGACAGCCAAGGCATCGATGCTGGTAGCGATGGACAGGACCAGTAAAACCAGGATATTCTCCGGATTAAAAAATTTCTCAGCGGAGGTGATTTTGAATGATTCGTAAATCATTTTGGCGCCGACGGCACTTAGAAGGGCGAAGGCCATCCAATGGTCATAATTTGCGACATATCCTTTTAGGCTTATCCCCGCCAGAGAGCCGATTAGAGGCATAATCGCCTGAAAGCCGCCGAAGAAGACAGCTATGCGAAAAGCGTGCTTTATCTTTAACTGCTTATAGACTGAACCGCTGACGATAGAGACCGCAAAGGCATCCATCGCCAGGCCGACAGCTATAATTGTGATAGTGATTAAACCCATAACTGTCCGAAAAACAATTTTCTATTTCATTTTTTCCGCAAAAACGTAGTTGAAAATGTGAGGCTGGAACTTGCCGCTGATTTCAACTGTTCGCAGGACGATTATCACAAAGTACTGCTCGAAAAGCTTCCTCAATTCATCTTCGCCGGGGAAATATAAGGTGGTGCCAAGCGATGTTTTTCTGTATTTTGCAGAGCCTTCAAAACTTGTATCCTTTTCGCTAAAGGAGACAGACAGGAACTTGCCTTTTGGATTAAGTATTCGACGGACATTTTCAAGATATTTTCGCCTTCGCTTGGGGGATATATGATGCAGCAGGCCCCAATCATAAGCAAAGTCCCAGGTCTGGTTGATTTTGTCCAGTCCATCAATAGCATCCGCAACGAAAAAGTTACACTTGACGCCTTTTTTCTCGGCGTTTTCTTTGGCTATTCTTATGGCTGTCGGCGAGAAATCGATTCCTGTAACTTCGAATCCTCTGCCGGCAAGATAAATGGCATAATTGCCGGCGCCGCATCCTAAATCAACGGCCTTGCAGGGGCGTACTTTCCCGCTGTCAACTAATTCAACCAGCAATTCCGGTGGCGTTTCCATATTCCAGGGAATCTCTTCAGGCTGCATATTTTTGTAAAGGTCATCTATTCTGGTTTGGTTTTGTCTGTCCATAAATGAGTTGATTAACTTGGCAGGTTTAGAGCCTCGCCTTAGGGATTACATCGCCCGCACGGCCTTTTGCCGGCGTTTATTGCCTCCTCTCTGGTGCTGTAACCGATGAGGTTTTCCTGTTTGATTCTCTTTGCCCAGCTACAGTCGGGTTTGTGGAAGACCTTGCTGTTTTTTGATGCAACATATTTGTATTCGGCCGGTGTCGATTCAGCGGCCGGCTCGACCTGTTCTTCCGCAGCTTTGCTAATGTCGTTTGCATCGGAGGGCCGTTTGTTTGGAGGATTGGCTGCGAGATGAGCGTGAATAAACGCTTCGACCTGCTCTAAGACCGCGCTGGTAACTGCGGCGGGCATACTTTGTACCGATACCGCCTGCATTGCTGGCTCGGTCCTCCATAGGTCAACTTTAATACGTTGTGAAGCATCTTTTGTTAAATAGACATTTTTAGCTAACGATGTCTCGATATGAAATACATACTGTTGTGATTCCACAATCTTGAGCATATTTATGTTAATCCTTAGCTCTGGTATGGCTAAAGACCTCAAAATATGCTCGTGCTGAATCACCTGGGCTATTTTAATACCGCTCTGGCTGATTTTGCTCTCCACCGCCGCTTCAAGGTTTTTCCAGTTCAGACCATCTTTGTTCGGCTCAGCATCAGGAGGAAGGATAACAATATACAATTGCCTTACCCCTTTCAGAGCGGGTTCGGGCTGGCCAAGCAGCGTGCCCGGAGAAAGTGACTCGACCTCACCGGAAACGGGAACGCATAAAATTCCGATGACAACCGCTAAAGCAAGATAATATTTTCCGTTTTTCATAATTTCCCTCTTTCTTTTACCTGTGCTTGATAGTGAATAAACTTTACGCTATAAGCGCAAAGGCATCGGTAACATCCATACCTTCTTTAATGCCGAGTGCTTTGGCCTTTGCGTTTACCTTTGTAATCTTGCGATTGGGAAATCGCTCAAGCGTTCCGATGGGGTTGTCCGGCGTGCTTTCCACCAATGCCGCAGCAACGCCGTAGCGCTGGCAGGCATCGACATCAATCGCCGGACATGCTAAAAAGCCTTTAGCCCCGGTTACAAGCAGAATGTTAAACCCCGCCCATTTGGTCTGCACACCTTCCACAAGACCGTTGGGCGTCTGATATATCTTTGTGTGGACCTCCATTATTGCTGCCCTTTGTTTTCTTTGATTTCGATGTTATACCGGCCTGCCGAGCTGGGCCTCAATCCTGGAAAGCTTTTCTTCAAGCACCTCTTTGCTCTTTGCCTCGACAATCAGTCTAAGCAGCGGCTCGGTATTGCTCGGCCGACAATTAAGCCACCAGTTTTTATACTGAATAGTTACCCCGTCCAAATTGTCGATTTGGCCGTCACTGTATCTTTTTGCAAGCTCATCCATCTTCGCCTGCTTGTCTTCGACCTTGAAATTTATCTCGCCGCTGCTGTAGTATCTTCGCAATGGCCTGATAAGCTCGCTTACCGGCATCTTTGCGGCGCTGACTATGTTTAATACGTGCACAAGGGTAATCAGGCCCGAATCAGCATAGTAATTGTCGCGATAATAAAAGTGGCCGGAAAGCTCTCCGCCGAATACAGCGTGCGAGTCCCGCAGGGCCTTCTTCATAAAAGTATGCCCCACTCGTTCTCTGCGCGGCGTGCCGCCGTTTTTGAGAATCTCCTCAGGGACAACTAAGCTGCTGCGCAAATCATAAACAATTGCTGAGTTCGGGTTACTCTTCAAAAAATACGATGCCATTAAAGCCGTCAATAAATCACAGCTGATATTTTTGCCTATCTGGTCGACCATCATCAATCTGTCGGCGTCGCCGTCGAAGCAGATTCCGAAATCGCATTTATTTTTCTTTACTGCAGCTTTTACTTCCGCCAGATTTTCTTCAATCAATGGATTTGGCTCGTGTTTGAATTCGCCGGTGTGCTTGAAGTTAAGTTCAATTATTTTTATTGGCAAATCGCCGAAAATTGCAGGCACCATTTTCCCCGCCATTCCGTTTGAAGCATCAATGGCAATTTTTAAAGGCCTTAGATTGGGCCGAAGAAACTTCAGGACGTGGTTTTTATATTCGCCGGTCAAATCACGTTCCTCCGCCTTGCCCGTAGATTTGCCCTTTGTATGAATCAAAGCCGTTGCGATATGCTCTATATCTTTTAAGCCGGTATTGACGCCGACCGGCCTGGCCTGCAGACCGGACACCTTAAAGCCGTTATACTTGGCCGGATTATGTGAAGCCGTTACCTGCACGCCTCCGCAGGTGCCGAAATGATTGATTGCAAAATACATCTGCGGCGTATCAATCATTCCTATATCAATTACATTTGCCCCGCAGGTTTTCATTCCTTCTATAAGTGCGCCTGCTAAAGCCTTGCTGTGTGTTCTCATATCGCGGCCGACGCACAGCGATTGAGAATTGGCCTGTCCTCGCTCGTAACCGCTGAGCATTGACCGCAGAAACTGCGCAGCGGCATAGCCAATCTTCCACGCATCCTCTTCATTGAGCTGGTCGGGATAAACGCCCCTTATATCGTATGCCTTGAAAATTGCGGGGTCCATATACAACATTCTCTTAAACAGTTTAACTTCCGGAATACTATACACCCTCACAATTCGAAGTGTCAATAATGAATATTACAATGGGACGGCTTTAACTGATGTCGAATGTTCAGATAGCGGCGCTTCGACGCTCAGGAAACCATTTTTGGGTTTGCAGACATATCCTGACCAGCATCAGCATAACCGGAACTTCTATAAGAACACCTACGACTGTTGCCAGAGCAGCTCCTGATGATAATCCGAATAACATAGTGGCGGTAGCGATTGCAACCTCGAAATGATTGGATGCGCCTATCATTGCCGAGGGAGCAGCGTCTGCGTATTTGAATTTCCATAGTTTGGCGATGATATAACCTATCCAGAAGATAAAATTGGTCTGAATGAACAAAGGTATGGCTATCCACAGAATTGTCAATGGGTTTGAAAGAATCGTCTCTCCCTTAAAAGAAAACAGAAGAACCAAAGTTATAAGAAGGGCAATGATTGTAATCGGCGTAAGGAAATGCAGGAATTTTTCTTTAAACCAGGCATCTCCTTTGGCAGTGATAACCCATTTCCGGGAGATATATCCCGCCACAAGAGGTAAAGCAACGTATATGGCTATCGATAAAAGCAGCGCCTGCCAGGGGACAGGAAGCCGACCAACCCCGAGCAGGAAACCGCCGAGAGGCCCATAAAGAAACAACATTGATAGTGAATTGATTGCCACCATTACCAGTGTGTGGCCGTCGTTTCCTTTTGCAAGATAACCCCATACCAATACCATAGCGGTGCACGGAGCAATACCTAAAAGGATGCAGCCGGCCAGATAACTTCGCCATAGAGGAACTTCGAGAACTCTTGTGCCGCCTTGCTCTATTACTTTGCCGACACCGTAAGTCGCTCCGACCGGCAAATCTAATCCGAAAGGCATCTTGACCATATCAACCGCATCCGGGCCAATAAATCCGTAGAATAATGTGCCAAGAAAAAACACCGCGATGGCGTACATTGTAAACGGCTTTATCGCCCAGTTGACGAACAACGTCAGGCCGACCGGCTTGATGCTTTTACCGGCTTTTAGGACCTCGGCAAAATCAATCTTTACCATAATTGGATACATCATAAAAAACAGACACACCGCTATTGGAATAGATACCACAGGAGCCTTGTTCACATAGATTGCCAGGCCGTCCAGATATTTAGCAAAACCGGGGGCAACTTTACCAAGAACGATTCCGCCAACAATACAAAGAATGACCCACAAGGTCAGATATTTTTCAAAATCATTAAGTCCCTTTTCCTGAACCTGTTCTGCCTTTTCTTCTGTCATATTAAAATTCCTTTCAAAACGTGACCAGAAAATAGAAGCCCGCAACCAACAGGATTACTCCTGAAAACCATCGGATTGCCACATCCGCATTTTTGGCAACGAGGCTCGTCTTACCAAGTGAAACACCTAATAAAATTATACCAAGCGGAATACTGAAACCAACGGCAAACATCGCCAATAGGATTGTTGCCCATACAACACGTCCCTGTAGAATCGCTGCGCCAAGAACAATAAATATCCCCGGATTGCAGGGAAGCGAACTAACCGCGACGATGCCGCCCAAGATAAGACCGGCCAATACCGCTCCGGATTTTCCCAGCCTGCTTTTGACCCCCTCGAACTTGCCAAATGAGAGTTTAAAGGGCAGAAGTGTCAGGGCTGCCAAACCGAGAAAGACCGCCACTATACCGGCAAAGACCTTCCAGTATCGGCCTAGGGCACTTTGGGCAACCTGGCCGACAAAACCGGCGATTCCGCCAATAATTATCAGGGAGATAATCGTTCCTAAGGTGAAGAGTATCGCGGTCTTGACGGCCGTCTTTCGATTGTCGTTCGCCTGAGCGCCGGAATAACCGACCAGAATCCCCAATGCCGGTAACGTACAGCAGGCACTTGTGGCGGCACTGACCACTCCAAGAATCAAGGCAAAAACAAGCCCCAATGGTTCTGAGGCCACCTGCTGTAATGTGTTTGTAACGTATTCGAGCATTACAGTGTCCTTATTTACATCCTGGGGCCTGGGCCTTTGGCTGGGGCTGAAGGGCCACAACCTGGGGTAGAGGGTCCGCAACTTGATGATGGCCCGCAGCCTCCTGCGCGGGAGGATGCAACGTATGCCTGCAGCAGTTTTGTTTCAGTTATTTCTCTAGACACACCTGCCATGCCACGACCCTTGCTCATTACCAGCATCCCCGGCGGGGGCAATTGAGCAGCGATATTGGCGTATTCGGGCGAACTGGATTGTAAGGTATATAAGCCGAGGCTTGCGCCACTGGATTCTATTTTTTGTTTGGCAGATGCTATTGCATCCGTGATTTCCTTGCTGACTATGTCGTTTCCCTTGATGGGGATAAAGACAAATACGGCGTCCTGATTGATAGCTACTTTGTTCAGTGACGCAAGTGAATCTATGAACTCACCTACTGTTTTCTTGTCCTCGACCAGGTTGGCCGCGGGTTCCTGAACATTTGCCTGATTTGCAATGGGTGCAGCAAATGCGGTTTCCGTGATAGCCGGTGCTCTCTGTTTTGCACTCGCTGCCTTGTAAACAAGAATGCCGCATACCGCCAACAGCACAATCAGACAGATTGCGACCTTTGCCTTTTTGTTTCCCGAAGGTTTATCGCAATCACATCCCGGCCCACAACCTTCCGATTTTACATCTTCCATAAATACCTCCTGCGTTTTATTTTATTGTTGTTAATGTTTATGCACACTGCGAAACATTGTCTCTCTTGGTGTTTTCAACAGTCCGGCGTAATGTGGAACTCCCATCGCTATCGATGTTTTTTAGCGACGATTCCGTTTTTGCCCACAATAGCAGCGTCGAACTGAAGACCACTGTAATACAACCCGCCTCCTGAAAAATGACCGCTAATACAGGCGTGAGCATCCCAAAGCCGGCAAGTATAAACCCGATTATATTATATATAATGGAAAAAAAGATATTGAGTTTGATACGCGACATAACCTTCCGCGACATAACCATAAAGTTTACGACCCGCGATAAATCATCATTCATCAAGGTCACATCTGCTGTTTCAACAGCCACATCAGTCCCGGCTGCACCCATAGCAATACCCACATCCGCTAAAGCCAATGCCGGGGCATCATTGATACCATCGCCAATCATACCGACAACGTTTCCCTGTTTTTGCAGCTTTTCGACAAATTGCAGTTTTTGTTCAGGAAGAAGCTCGGCCTGGAAATCATCGACCCCGATTTCTTTTGCGACGGATTTAGCTACCTTGTGATTGTCTCCGGTAAGCATTATAACCTTTTTGATGCCCATAGCTTTCAGGGATGCAATTGCCGTGGGAGTCTGGTGGCGAACCTCGTCGGCAATAGCAATCAAGCCGACCGGTTTCATATCGTTAGCTACAAGAATGGCAGTTCTACCCTGTTCAGTTTGCTCTGAAATTTCATACTCAATGTATTCGGCAACACAGACACCTTTGTCCTGCAAAAACTTATTTTTACCGACTAATATATTTTTACCGTCCAGCCGGGCAGTGACGCCCATACCAACTTCAATATTGAATTCATCGGGGTCTGGAACCTTAATACCACACTCTTTTGCACGAGTCATAACCGACCTGGCCAATGGATGTTCAGAATACTTCTCGGCTATCGCAGCTAAACGCAGGACATCTTCTTCTGATATGCCGTCAAAAGCGACCACATCGACCACCTTCGGTTTTCCAAAGGTAAATGTGCCGGTCTTATCCACAAGGAGCACATCCATTTTTTGAGCCAGCTCCAGGAATATCCCTCCTTTAATAAGTACCGCACGACGGGCCATATTAGATATTCCGGCGGTTACCGCCGTTGGAGTAGCAATGGCAAAGGCACAGGGACAGGCAACCAGGAGAACCGAGACGGCGACTTTGACATCGCCGGATGTCAGGAAGGCTATTACTGCCAATACCAGCACCGTAGGCAAAAACCACGTTGTAAAGCGGTCCGCGAGATTCTGAATAGGGGCCTTTGTCCCCTGAGCTTGTTCCACAAGATGAACTATTCTGGCCAGTGTGGTATCTTGGCCAACCTTGGCAGTCTTAATTTCAAGTCGGCCTGTCTCGTTCAGAGTTCCGCCAAATACTTCGCTACTCTTAAACTTCTCGACCGGCATTGATTCGCCGGTAATCGGAGCCTGGTTGACACAACTTTGGCCTGCTACTACGATTCCATCAACGGGAACTCGGCCTCCGGGTCTGACGACCACAATATCACCGACCTGAACCTCACTTACTGGTATAACAACCTCTCCATCATCGCGGCGTATAGTTGCCATCTTGGGGGTAAGATCAAGCAGATTCCTGATGTTTCTACGAGTCTTGTCAAGAGTATAGGTTTCCAGTGCACCCGCTACTGCCATAATGAATACAATGACTGCTGCTGCTCGGAACTCACCAACTGCAACGGTGGCAACAAGGGCAACAGTGACGAATACATTGACGGTTATCTTTCGGTTAAAGATATCCTTGAATCCCGCAAGGAACCGTAGATAGCCGCCGAACAGAGTAGCAAAAAGTGCTAATCCCGCATTCAGAAAATACGGCCCAATTTCCCAATAGGCCAGTGCCCAACTCACTAAAATCAAAATGCCAACAGCACAAGGAACAATACTGAGCACCGCTATTTCCCTGTATTTGGCAACCGTATCATTTTCTTTTTTTCTCATAGCACAAACTTCCTGTCGAGATAGAAGGAGTGTTCCACAATTACATATCCCTTCAGTGGTCACAAACTGTACCTCTTCTCAGTTATCCGATTCTTCTACCTCCTTCTTCTCTACGGTTTTCTTGTCATCTTCATTTGAAGAACCACAACAGCTTTCTCCGCTGCCGCAGCATCCGCCGGTCTTGGTCATAGATTCCCACATTGTTTCCAACAGGCCTTTTTTCTTTTTTTCTGTTTCCATTATTGACTCCTTAATATTCGTGTTATTCTTACAGACAATTGATTGTCTTTTCCATATCTGCCAATGTCACCGCCGAAGCTCAGGAGAACGAGGTTTTGAAAATTCCTGCTCGACCCTGTAGCGGTGACAAGGACCGCTGTTCCATGTACAGAATGGATAAAATCTACCGTCCGGTGCAGCGTAAAATATCACGCAATGTTGTGAGCGGTCCAATTCATAGTTGTAGCTGTCCTGAAAGTGCATGGACGCCATCAAAAGCATACCGAATCTCTGATTTCTCAATTTTTTCATATATGCAGCTTTATCATTGAGCGATTGCTCGGTCGGCTCAACAAAGTCTTTAATAAATTCAAGAAACTCATTAAATCCCCAACCTTCAGGGGTTAGGGCCGGATGGAAATGCTTTTTTAATTCATGCATTGCCTGCATCATCGTAAGATTTTTAGCCCATGAATGTTTTTCGATTCTGGTTGCCCATTTGTCCAACGTTTCCATTGAAGACTCAATATCAATAAATACAGGTAAAGGAACCGCCGTATTTTTCTGCTTGTCCACAACAAGATAAGTAGCACATCCGCAGTGTGGGTGTGCGCTGCAGTGCATCTGTGGTTTCTTCGTTGTTACTTCTATCAGGCGAATAAATGGCTCTACAATTGAAAAGGGAAACCAATCACGGTGCATATCGATAAAACCGCACTGCTCCTGCAGACCGCGAGCCAAATCAGCAGTTGTATATCTCATTTCCTGCCGCTTCTCTTCATCGATTCGTCCCGTTATCGCCACCGGCTGCCAGCTTATTGCACTTATCACATCAATATTGCTAATTGCAAAGCGGGTGATATCACCTACCTGATCGTCATTAAGCCCTTTAACGAGAGTTGGAACTAAAGCAATCCGCATGTTCGCTTTCTTAATATTCTCGATGGCTTTGAACTTAACCTCCAAAAGCTTTCTTCCTCGCGTTTGTTGATAGATATCGTCGCTAAGACCATCAAACTGCAAATATACTTCATCTAGTCCGGCTTCACTTGCCGCATGTGTAAACTCAAGGCTTTGAGCAAACTTCAGACCATTGCTGGCTACCTGCACCTGATGGACACCTCTTGCTTTTATATGCCGCACCGCTTCAATGAAATCCTTATGAACCGTAGGCTCACCTCCAGCAAGCTGTATACACCAAGGGGGATACGGCTGAATTTCCATCGCTTTCTCCAGTATCCTGTCCAACTGCTCCAAGTTAATTTCACACAATCTGCCCGTAGGATTCGAACTCGCAAAGCAGATAGGACAATGCAGATTGCACCGATTGGTCAGGTCAATGTTGACCATCACCGGTGTGGACAGGTGCTGGTCACAAACTCCACAACCATAAGGACAGCCTGATGTGTTTTTGCAGTGTGGATTCTGCACTTTCTGGGGTCGCTCGTAATGTGTTCGACGCATCTTCTTGAAAAACTCTGCATCACTGCTGATAAGCTCATTGAAGGCGCCATGTTCACTGCATGACTTGTTCATAAAAATCTGGTTGTCTTCTTCATAAAGCTGAGCATCTATTAGTTTCGAACAGACAGGGCACAAGCTCTCGATAAAACAAGGAAGTTCATACGTTACCGCTTTAAGCCTTTCATTTTTTGTACTAAAGCTACTGGATGGCATTTTTAGGCCTCCTTTCCGATAAAATCCTTAACACCATTGCGAGGTACCAGCCTCCTGTCATCTGAGACCGGTAGAAATTACCTCTACATAAAAACAAGGTTTTCAGCTTCTTTGCATTTTGCATAATTCTTCCTTGTCTATTGTTAGCAACTTGTGAAGCTTCTTTTTATCCTGTTGGATTTTAAGGTCATTAGCGGCATTCGATATAACCCAGTCTATTGCCTGCTTAATCTGCACCGGAGCATAATTGTCAGCCAGACTATAATACATCCAGCGCCCCTGTTTTCGGCTTTCTACTAAATTCGCCTGCCGAAGGATGGACATATGCTTCGATACCGTCGAGGGGGCCAGCCCCAACATCTCAATGATCTGGCAAACACAAAGTTCACCGCCTTTAAGCATCATCAATGCCCGAACCCGGTTTTCATCCGACAGTGCTTTTGTAATATTTAGTATCTCAAGCATTATATCTCCTATAATTCGCCATATAACGAAGTATTATACACTAAAAAAATACACTGTCAAACTTATTTTTACATTTTTCAGAAATAAACCCGATACCTCATATCTTCAAAATGACTTGGCAGCTTTTTGGTTATTGCTTATGGGACTCAGATTCCCTCTGATTATCCTTCTTTGCTTCCTCTTCGGCATATTTTTCCCATACCGTCCTAAGGCAATTGCACGCACAGCCGGAACCCTCAAATCCTTTGAAGAATTCACAGAGCTTCGCAAAGAATCCTTTCTTCTTTTGTTTATCTTCGGTTGACATAAAAACTCCTATCAGTTTATGGGGCGATATAAATCAGCCAGACGCCGCCAAAGAGGACAAGAACGCCGCAAACTTTCTTCAGAATAACAGCTCCTTTCGAACGCTCATTCCAGTTCATATACTTTTGCACGACCTCTGTTGACGTTCCGGCCAGCACGATTACCGAGCAGTGTCCGATTCCGTAAACCAGCAGCAGCAGGACGCCGTAAAGCAGGTTTGTGGTCGCCAGTTTGAATGTAACGCCGAGCATCGGCGCCATATAAGCAAAAGTGCAGGGGCCTAATGCGATGCCAAATACCAGACCGAGAATAAAAGCGGCCAGAATACCTTTTCGCTTCATTCCAATCTGCCCTGAGCCGGCCCATGGCGCCGGAATCACATCGAGCAGATGAAGTCCGACTAAGAAAAATATCAATGCCACAAAATAATTGCCGTATTTGCCTACATCGCCCATCATTCGACCGGCCGCTGCCGTAATAGCTCCGATAGCTCCAATGGTGATAAGTATCCCCGTTGCGAATAAAGTCGAGATGACAAATGCCCGTTTTGTCGATATCCTTCCCTGCTCGTCGATAAAACCTACTATTAGCGGAATACTCGCTAAATGACAGGGACTTAACAGAATACTCAAAACACCCCATACAAATGAAGCAGACAGTGCAATAAACCATGTGTTTTCAACTGCATTGGTGAGCCGTGTAAAAAGCTCCTGCATATCATTTAACTCCTATTTCAGTTAATTTCGCAACAATGTCGGTATCCGAGAAAAAACCGCTATGGCGGAAGAATTCTTTGCCTTTCGCATCGTAGAATACCTGCGCAGGGATGGAGCGTATCCCATATCGGGCTGAAAGTATCTGCTTCTTCTGCGGTTCGATATAAACAATATTAACCGTATCGTTGTACTTGGCTCGAATAGTATCTATCACAGGAAGCATTTTGTCCGGCCCGCAGCAGCTTTTGGCGCTGAATACCGCGAGAGTAACTTTGCCGTTGGTTCTTGCCTTATCCAGCGGATTATCCTTTGCAAGCTGAGCCTGCTGTTTCGTCCATGCGTTGGATACCTGAATATCAATTCTCTGCCCGATGGTCTTGATGTACTCATCAACAAATTTTTGTTTCTTGTCCTGCAGAACAAACGAGCCGATCTGGCCCCTGACCTTTTCGAGCGGAGTTCCGCAAAAGATGCTTTCATTTTCCTTGTAGAATTTTTCTATATCTCCGTCGGCAACGTTGATGTCCTTTGTAATGTCCTCAACAAAAGTACCAATCAGTTGTTTGTCATCCATAGAATTAACATCCTTGCTTTGGTGAGGAAGACTTTCCTTTGCGAGTTTCTTAATCAGTTTTTCGGCAGCTTCCTGTTCGAGGACAAAAAAGGCATTCCGCCTGAGTTCCTGCTGAAATTGCGGGGGCTGTTTTGCTATGATTGCATCAATATCCGATTGAGCGATTTGAATATCCGCTGTCTTAAGCAAAACGCTGTCCTGCAGCACACCTGTTTTGGCATAAGTTAATACGCCTGACGCAAGGTTGGGATATAGCTGCTCTACGGTCCTTGTACCCCCGTCGACCTGCTGCTGTGCAAAGCACGGCGAAATTGTCGCAGCAGCCAGAAAAATAATGCCCGTTAAGATACTATTAATTGCTTTCATTTTATTTTCCTCCTTCAAGGTTTATTCCGAATTCTTTCCACTTGCCGAGAATATCTTCTTTTGAGAAAAATCCTTCGTGCCTGAAAAGCTCTTTTCCGGAAGCATCAAAAAATATCTGGGTTGGAATAATCGTTATTCCGTACTCTTTTGTTTTTTCAGGCGTTTTCCAGACATCGATGAATTCCACATTGATAGTTCCGGCATGATCTTTCTTCAGCTCTTCAAGTATCGGGGCCATCATTTTGCACGGGATACACTTGTCAGCTCCCAAATCGACCAATCGGGGTAAATTGACAGTTTTTTCTGCCGGCGTCTCCGTGTTGGCGCTTGCCGCTACAGCAGGTTCAAGGCCTTGACCTTTTTCTTTTTGCTTTAAGGCGAAAACTACTCCCACAACTGCAATCAAAGCAATAACAATTACAATCTTCATTGCCTTATTCATAAACGAATTTCCTTTAGATTTTATTAATGTTTTTATCCAGTTAAACAACAGCCACAACCCTGCAATTATCACAAGTAGCAGTATTGGATTGCCGGGCCCACCACTGCAAGGGCATTGCAGTGAAAGGATTGTATATTCATTGGTCATTTAAGTATCCATCGACTTCACTTTTTACATACTCAGTGAAGGCCCGTTCATCACCGGCAAGCTGCCAGACCTTTTCAAGCTTTTTGAACTCTGTAACTTCACCATCCTCCATCTTAGCTATAACAAGGGTGCTGGTGGAAATATCGAACTTCTTCTCGAACTCCTCGCCGCCCGGCTCATCCAGATTAAAAGGCATCCATATCAATTTCTCATCAGCTATTTCATCTGCAAAGCTATTTTCAATGACCCGCTGTGCATTTGATTCAATTTCCAGGCATCCGGGACATCGAATAGTTCGATGAAAATAGTAAGCTATAATGGTCGGATTATTTTTATCATCGGCTGTAGTTTCTTTACTTGCCCGAACGTTTTTTTCGATAAATCCGTCATTTACTGCCGCAGCAGAATTAGAGAAGTTTTGCTGCTGACAACCTGAAATCATAACAAAACAAGTTATCTGAAGTATTTCTCTTATCATTATTGTCAGTTTTATATCAGGATAACAGTTCTTTGCCTTTGGCAACGACCTTGGCGATATTTTCCTCTGTAACAGGACTGGCACATTTTTCCAGTCCCATATCGGCTAACTGCAGGTGTTCAAACTCATTAAATCCTGCCTGTTCAAGTGAACTTTTAACACAATCCAAAGGACATCCGTCAATAACCAATATTCTGTCTGCCGATTCGGTCGTTTTCACAATACCACTTATACGTCCGCCGATACCGGCTGTGCAGAACATTCTGCCGACGCCATCCTTCGTTAATTGCCTTGCTGCCTTATCAGTGATTTCGCCGACATCGGCTGCGCCGCTGCACGCAAAAATCAATTTCGGCCCGCCCGAACACGAACATGAATTTTCCTGAACCATAGTACTTATCCTCTCGTTTTAATTAGTAAGCGTCCTTCGACTGACGACCGACTTTACGTAACATTTAATCCACGTCCAATGCAGGATGATATGGGTAATCATCAGAGCAACAAACACAACCGCCAAATAAAAATGAATGTTGCCCCACTCGTGACGTGCCATCGACCATAATTGTTGTGCTTGCACGCCGCGACCGGAACCGCCATGAAGAGTGCGTCCCACACCGCTGGTCCCGGGCGGTAATACATATCTCATTAAAAATCCCGTAATGGTAAGTCCCAGCAAAGTCAAAAACGACACCAAATCCAAAATAAAATTCACCGTGCTTCGCAACATATTATCACTCCTGAACACCGGCATTTATTAAGAAAGTATCTTCTTGATATCTTCAGTTGAAACAACCTTGCCAACGGTTTTTACTTGACCGTCAACCGCAAGCCCCGGCGTCATCATTACGCCGAACTTCATAATCTCATTGATGTCCGTGACTTTTTCGATTTGGTATTCGATGCCGAGTTCTTTTGCGGCTGCCTCAGCATTTTGTGTTAGTGCCTTGCATTTCGGGCAACCCGTTCCAAGTATCTGTATTTTCTTCATTGTTTTTCCTCCTGAGTTTGTGGTTTGCAGAACCTGTTATCCGCGAATTTTGTGACCGGCGGGCCAGCTGCAAGCCAGCCGACGCGATTAACTTCAAAACAGTCGAATTTGGGAACGTAGGGTTTTATATCAAGCAAGGGTGTCTGGTCCAATATATCAATGTCGGCTATGTAAAGGGTGCAGTTTTGGATTCTTATAAGTTTTACTGCTGATATACCGATTGGGTTCGGTCTGCAGGGGGCACGGGTGGCAAATAAGCCGCGTTCTTGGTCGTCCATATAGGGCTTGACAAGCAACTGAGGTGCGGCCGCACGGTCAAACCAGTAAATAAGCCAGATTCGCTCGAAGCCCTCCAAATCCTTCAAGCCCGCAGCGTATTCGGAGAAAATTTCGACTTGCCCCTCAGTGCCGCTGGCAAAGCCCGGCTGAGTCGGCGTTCCCGCTGCCTGCTTGAAAGGCGAATGAATAATTCCAATCGGTTTTAGTTCTAAAGCTTTTTGCATCGCTGTTTGGTTGTTTCGTTCACTTATATTGGTGTCATTTGTTGGTTTTTAGTTTACCTTCTTTTTCCAATTGCTGTTTAACCTTGGCCCAGATTCCTTCTCTTTTGTAAATCTTTCTGATGGTCTCAATATCGGGGAATGTGATGGCCTTACCCAAACAAAGATTGGCGCATGAAGTGCAGCCAACTACACAATTATTCGGCCTTGCTACTACAGGACCATCTTTGGTCCAGTCGTAAACATTTTTCCCGCAGTTCATACACATTCCACATTTGACACATTTTTCCAAGTCAACCTTTGGAAACCAGCCTATTTTTTCTCTCGGATACCCTGTCAGCCATGGCATAATTCTATCTCCTTTCTGAATACAGATTTTATTTTGCATTACTTTCAATCAAATTTTGGTAAGCCTTCTTAGCCCGCGAACGAGGTATCGCTCTTTGGCAAAGATACTCGACAGTTTTTGCTAAAGGTTCCAACATATTGCCAGGGAAACCTAATACCGCTTCGCCAACCCCTAAATCAGTTGCATCCCGGCATCCATAGCAGCCATATGAAAAGTTGAGCCTATTTTCCTTGTAAGGGATAATGGTTGCATCAACACATGTTGCCTGAAGTACAGCAGTATCGGCCGTGCGCCTTTTACCTCCAGCCATATTCAAATCTGCCAGCAAAATCCACATCAGTTTTTCAACCTGACCTTCAACCACCACTATATCCGGGACCCGCGGGGCATCTGCCAATGAACAAAGGGCGATACATTCCACTGAACCCGGATTTAGTTTGGGCATATTTTCAAACATAGTACGTCCGGTATCCGCTTTTTCCACGATCCCAAAACCGACAAGAGCTTCCC
>Ga0315282_10001660_pt1 | contig 41759 bp, 24 predicted proteins | sample YL17G07_20_MG_FD_203693 | JGI IMG/M metagenome (GOLD analysis project Ga0315282, IMG submission 203693) | Sediment microbial communities from Yellowstone Lake, YNP, Wyoming, USA - YL17G07_20 | ecosystem: Environmental > Aquatic > Freshwater > Lake > Sediment | place: USA: Wyoming | collected...
TGCCTATCAATTCCAGCCTTGGATCTCCTCCCATTAAGTCAAGGCTCGCACGGATTTTCCCATCTTTGTCTACAAGGTAGAATGCCCGAGCCTTGACGACTTTTTCGGGTGCGTTCTTTTGCTGTGCGTAGGCTGGGCTACTATGTATTAACCAGGTCGTTATCGATCCACCTGCTAGACCTGCAAGAATCAACAGGAATACCAGTAACCAATAATCTTTCCGCTTCATGGCCTTCTCCTTTCTTGAGGTTGATGTCCTTTTCACTGCCCTTTAGTACCTTGAGAACCGAGACTACACCTAGAAGTTGACGGCTAGCAATATGCCTCTTTCTGCTTCATCTTTCTACCCCAAAAACAGAAGATTCCGATCAGTATATCACTAATCGGAATCTTCTGTAGTTAATGTAGCGGGGGTGGGATTTGAACCCACGACCTTCGGGTTATGAGCCCGACGAGCTACCGCTGCTCCACCCCGCGATCCTTGAACACAATATACCGAATTCAGATCTCATAGTCAAGCATCCATGCTTCATGTACCATCGGTGTGCTTAAGCCAACCTTCTCTCCGATACCATTCAATTGTCTCTTTCATCCCATCGAGAAGCCCTGTCTTTGCTTCATAGCCGAGTTCCCGTTTTGCCTTCCCAGCGTCACAACTCCAGCTTGCCTGCGCGAGCTCTCTTGCCTTTTCAAAACTGAAAAGTGCAGCCTTGCCTGTGATGAGTGAAAGGGGCTCTGCGGCTGCTGCAACAACATAAATGGAAAAGTTCGGGATCCGCCATTTGATTAACTTCTTCCCCGCTATCTGACTTGCCACAGAGAATAACTCCCCCCATGTCGGACAATCCTCATTTGCGAGGAAATATATCTGCCCTATCGCGCGCTTGTCATGGGTCGCAATGAGTATTCCCTCAACAAGGTCCCTTGCATAAATCAAAGCAACTTTTTTCTTCTCCGATCCGACGATGGGAACAATTCCTCGATTTATCCATCTGAAAAAAGCAAAGGTATCATGATCCCGAGGTCCGTAAACCGCGGCCGGTCTGATGATCGTTATCGGAAGCTTATCCGAGAATTCGAAACAAGCATCTTCTGCCCTTTTTTTGCTCCTCCCGTACACATCAATCGGGTGGGGCACCGTAAACTCATTGACAGGAGTGCCATTGTAGCTCGGTCCTACAGCAGCTTGTGTACTGATATGGACAAATCGGTCGACGGAAGGCGCAAATTCCAGTGTTGCTCCAAGCAGTCTTCGGGTCGCTTCCGAATTTCCACGCCAATACTCTCGTTTCCTTTGTGCCTTTGTCACACCTGCAGCATGATGTACGACTTGGACATCACGGAGGGCTTCTCGCAAGCTGTCTTGATTGAAAAAATCTCCCACGGTGATCTCCACTGGCAAATTCTTTAGCCACCGTATGTCACTTGTTGACCGAACGAGACATCGAACGTCGTGACCTTCAGCGACGAGTCGCTCGACCAAATGGCTCCCGATAAATCCTGTTGCACCTGTGACAAGTGTCTTCATGCCAATCTGACGGTCGTTTTTCAGCCCAATTTTTCGTTTGACTTTTCAGTGCCCATCCATTATATTGAAAAGAAATTGGAGAGTCAATCCTCATATTCCCTTCGATTCCTACGTCAGTACTTCCACTTCTGATCTCACCACGGAGGTTTAATGTCACCTTGGCTATCGGGGTTTAACGCCGCAGCATGGAAAAGGGGAATGAATCAGTTCGCGTCTGCCATGCGCGGACGATTCACATGGAGAACACGCTGGGATACGGAAACAATTGAAGCTGAGCCTCTCACTGAACCTGCCCGAGAACAACCAACCGACGGAGTAGAGAAAGACATCTTTGATAAGTGTCGGGCGTTCACCCGTGCGGATGAAGTCCGTGCGATGGGTCTTTATCCGTACTTTAAGCCGATTGAGGAGAACGACGGACCAGTCGTGGTGATCGAGGGAAGAAAAATCATCATGGCTGGGTCAAACAACTACCTGGGGCTCACGACGCATCCAAAGGTTAAAGAGGCAGCGATACAAGCGGTGAAGAAGTATGGCACGGGGTGCTCAGGCTCTCGTTATCTCAATGGAACGCTTGATCTGCACAACGACCTCGAAGCAAGGCTCGCCGAGTTCCTCGGGAAGGAAGCGTGCCTCCTCTTTAGTACCGGGTACCAGACGAACCAAGGTGTGATTTCCACCCTCGTTCAAAAAGGGGAATATGTTGTCACAGACAAGGAGAATCACGCCAGCATTGTTGCTGGGACGTTGATCACGAAGGGAATGCAGGGCGAAGTGGTTCGATACAAGCACAATGACATCCGAGATCTTAAGAGGGTCCTCAGTCGAGTCCCGCTCAAGTCAGCAAAACTGGTGGTTACCGATGGGGTTTTCAGTATGTCTGGTGACATCGTTGACCTCCCGGGACTCGTGGCCGCCGCAAAAAAGAGAAGCGCACGCGTGATGGTCGATGATGCACACGGTATCGGGGTGTTGGGCAAGGGTGGACGCGGAACCGTTAGTCATTTCGGCCTCGATGACGAGGTCGATTTGATCATGGGGACATTCAGCAAGACGTTTGCTGCGCTCGGCGGATTTGTCGTGGCTGAGCGTTCGGTCATTGAGTACATTAAGCACCACGCATCGGCGTTGATCTTTAGCGCGAGTATGACTCCTGCATCTGTCGCAGCCGTCATCGCAGCGCTGGAGATCCTCCAGAGTGAACCTGAGCGAATAGAGCGCGTGCATCGCAATGCAGACAAGATGCGCAAGGGTTTTGCTTCGATGGGATTCCGAATCATCCCTGGCGAAACCGCGGTCGTCCCGGTTGTGATCGGAGACGATTTGAAAACATTCCTTTTCTGGCGAGAGCTCTTTGAAGCTGGTGTCTTTGTCAATGCAGTCATCAGTCCTGCCGTCCCGCCTGGGCTGCAACTCCTCCGAACGAGTTACATGGCAACTCACGAGGACGAACACCTCGATCAGGTCTTGGAGGTATTCCAGAAGGTTGGGAGGGAGCTAGGCGTAATCAACTGATCCCTAGGTCAGACCATCCCAAGTTCAGACGTCTTTGTTACGAGGGGTAAACGTCGACTCTCCCTATGCTTTGTCACAGCGTGGACTCCGGAATCTGATATGGGTGAACTTACGGTCCGGAGGGTGAGGAGCAGGAAAGATCTTACTCGGTTCATCAAGTTCCCGTGGAAGGTGTACAGGGGAAACGGCTACTGGGTTCCCCCGCTCATCTCGGAACGAAAAAGAATTCTCGACCGCTCTAAGAATCCCTTCTATCGACATGCAGAGATCGAACTGTTCCTCGCGGAGAAGGGTGGACAGTTGGCTGGACGTATTGCGGCGATCGTCAACCATTTGCACAATTCATTTCACAACGAGAATATCGGCTTCTTTGGATTCTTCGAGTCAATGAATGACCAGGCCGTGGCGACGGCACTGTTCGATACGGCACGAGAATGGCTCCGCTCAAAGGGAGTTGCCTTAATGCGGGGGCCGGCGAATCCGTCGTCGAACGACGATTGGGGATTGTTGGTTGACGGTTTCCACGAGAGTCCTGCAATCATGATGCCATACAACCCTCCGTACTATTCCCAGTTGTTCGAAACGTACGGGTTGAAGAAGGTGATGGATCTCTTCGCTTACGTGCTAAGGACGGAGCGAATGAAGGTAGGCAGGGCAGTTCGATTGGCGGCGCTGGTCCGGCAGCGCACCTCAGCGCGTATTCGCACCCTCAATATGAAGAACCTCACTGGAGAAGTCGACCTCGTGAAAGAGGTATACAACAACGCATGGAGCTCGAACTGGGGATTTGTTCCCCTGACAGATGAAGAGATTGATTATCTCGCTGCGGATCTGAAGCAGATTGTTGATCCCGACCTCGCGCTCTTCGCTGAGGTAAACGGTCGGGTCGTTGGATTCGCCCTCGCTCTCCCAGACTTTAACCAGGTGCTGAGGAGAATCCCCAGTGGTCGGCTTTTTCCATTTGGGCTTCTGAAGATACTGCTTTATCGATCGAAGATCGATTCGGTGCGTCTGCTCATCACAGGCGTCATTAAGGAGTATCAGCGGCGAGGGATCGATGCAGTCCTGTATACCGAGATTCTTGAGCGTGGCGCGAGGAAGCGTATCTATCGAGGGGAGGCTTCCTGGATTCTTGAGACAAACAAGATGATGAACAGCGGGCTTGAAGCGATGAACGCTGAACGTACGAAGACGTATCGCATGTATGAGATGGGCATTGCCTGACGATTCCGTAGCTGTGCAACTCTCTCACAACCATTAGGCTCAGGAGCAACCATGGCAGTCAAAAAGGTGGATAAAATCTGGATGAACGGAAAGCTCGTCAATTGGGACGACGCGAAAATCCATATCCTCTCTCATGTCATTCACTATGGTTCGAGCTGGTTTGAAGGGATTCGGTGTTACAATACCGTTAAAGGGCCTGCGATCTTTCGGCTCGATGCGCACCTTGACCGTCTCTTCGGTTCGTTGAAAATCTACAGAACAGAGCTCCGATACACACGTCAGCAGCTGCAAACGGCAATCGCGGAGACGATTCGTGCAAACAAGCTCAAGGGTTGTTACATTCGTCCGATCGTCTATCGCGGGTACGGCGAGGTGGGAGTCAACCCAATTGCGTGTCCGGTCGATACAGCGATCGCCGTGTGGGAATGGGGGAAGTACCTCGGTCCAGAAGCACTCGAGAAGGGAATTGATGTTTGCGTCGCAACTTGGCGGCGGCCCGCGCCGAATACCTTCCCGACGATGGCGAAGGCGGGCGGTAACTACTTGAACTCTCAGCTCATCAAGCTCGAGGCAATCGCCGGCGGGTACGTTGAAGGGATTGCTCTCGATGCTTTTGGAAATGTCAGCGAGGGAAGCGGAGAGAATCTCTTTCTTGTGAAGGATGGCATTGTGTACACGCCGCCGCTCTATTCTGCGATCCTTCCGGGTGTAACGCGCAGCACTGTCAAGATCCTCGCCAAGGAGTTAGGGTACGAAGTTGTCGAAGGGACACTCCCGCGTGAGATGTTGTATATTGCCGATGAGCTTTTCTTTTGCGGGACGGCTGCCGAAATAACTCCGATTCGAACGGTGGATAAAATGAAGGTTGGCGAAGGGAAGCCGGGGCCGGTGACGAAGAAACTCCAAAGAGAGTTTCTTGAGATTGTGCATAATGCGAATGACAAGCACGGTTGGCTGTACTTTATTTATAACGACTGAGATTGCCCTTCCCAGTCGTAATCATAAACAAGAGGGATTCTGTAACGAAAGTTGATGGGGGATCATGGCAGCTGAGGCTGCTCATTTGGAACCGTCGCATAGAATCAGGGGAAGATTCTTACAAGGCTGACCCCGCTGCCTCTCTCCTGAGGTGCGTTTGCTTCTTGGATCTTTCGGGTTTTTCCCTCTTGGTTTCTTGAGTCGGGCATCGGGAGTGCGGCAGGCCCGCGTCAGCTGAGTCACTTGTCCTTTGGTTTTCATATTCATCTCGGCTATGTGTGGGGGGTTGAAGCCGATGGAGGAAATTACAAAGTGCCGCTTCTGTTTCTACAACGTTCGAGGTTTTCAGATGTGCTGCCAGATGAAGATAGCTTCGCCTGCTCAATTCTTGAGGGTATCTAAATAGGGTTCCTCTGGTATGAAAATTGAGAATCTATGTTGTGATTCAGCCGAACATGGCTAAGAAGCTCGAAATTCAATTGGCTCTTCAATGGCTCGCAGAGAGAACGAGAGGGAATGAAACGGTCTAGAAAGTTCTTGATCCGTATCTTCTGCCTCGCAATGGCATCCCTGTTCCTATCTTCTGCGTTGCGAGCGCAGGACTCGCAGGTGACCGAGAAGACGAACCAAACTCTGTTGAGATCCCTTCGAGATTCAATCAAAATTGTCAACGAAGACATACGTCTCCTGCAACATTTCCTCGAGGCGTCCACGACCGATCCCCGAATGTACCAAACAAGCCTGATCAAATCGTGGGTCATTGCCAATCCGGAACTACGCGATTCGCTCTTCTATGCGCTTGTCGCAGTAGACTCGTCAGTGCAATCAGAAGCTGGAGCCGAAGTCGAGGTCCTTGCTACAGAGACAAATGACATCATCGAAGTCCATATTGGAACTGCAGTCTTCAAGGGGATGACCTTAAAGGATGCTCTAGATAAGTCCTCTGACAAGCGGCTGTATGAGAAGATCGCTGAGAGCTACAAGTACTCCAAACTTACCGAGTTGAGAAACACAGCGTTCAGGCTCCCCACGAGATTTGGAGACGATTTCACTCCTTATGACCAAGTGCTAGAAGAGTTCACCCCTGTTTGGATACGTTTGAATCCCATACCGGAGAGAGCGAAGGTTGACCTCTCTTTATACGGCCTTATCTTCAAGATCGGCCCGAGTTGGGGAGGGGAAGTCCGGATTGGAAGTGATGAGATTGGTTTTCCGTTCTGGTCCTCCGGAAAAACTCTGTACTTCGTGACGTATAAGCGAATTAAGTTTGGCTTCGAGCTTCCGTTTCGCCCTGGACTTCATACAACGGAAACGTTCCCGCCGTTCACGATTCAGAGTCGCAAGCTCAACGGTACTCGCGGTATCGTCGGAGAATTTGATTTCGGCCCGGTGGGTGGGATGGTCTCCTTCACGCGTCTGACGGATCTCGATACACGTGATCTTACTAACCCAGATGATTTTGCCTACGTTACCTCGATTGTTCAAGGGTATTACTCATTCGGCATCTCTTTGACTCCGACGAACCTCATTCGAGTCAAAGTAGGCGTTGGATCTCAGCGTGTTGGCAAGAGCCGTCTTGTGCGAACACCTTTGGATTCTGCGCACACCAAGTTTGAAGGGTCTGTTATTAGTGAGCACCAATCAAATTTCGCGAGTCCATACATCAAGATAGAGTATCTGAGCAAAGATGTGAGCCAACGGTTCGGAGGAAGCCTACAGTATTACGATTACGGCTTGCTTGCGACGGCGTGGTTAGAGATCATCCCGAATTATCTCAGTCTCGAGATGAAGTACGCTTGGCCTCTGCTGCGTGATCCCAAGAAATGGGAGAATGGCAGCTTTCTGATTATCTCTCCACGTTTGCGCTTGTCGTTGTAGGGGTGCGAAATGAGCAGGACTCTTTTACAGAAGAATCCGATGAGCTTCAGACTTTGCGTCTACCTGCTTTTTGTCACGACGGCGATTTCTCTCTTCGGGACTCGCGCGGCTCAGGCTCAACAGACAAACGTCAGTGGTCAGTCGATGGTTGATTCGGTCAGCACCCTGCGCTCGATCCTTGAGGAGAAACGGAATGATCGGGCGAGGCTCGAAAAAATGCTGAACGCATTGAATGCTGTAGATAGCGTGTACAAGTCCTACTATCCGACCTGGGTTGTCCTTGATGAAGATCTCAGGCAAAGAATCTACAAGGCGTTCCGAGGGCATTACTCAAAGGTCGCCGCCGACACTGCCGTCGTGGTTGTCACGACTCCTGACAACAGCGAGATCCTCCAAATATCCATTGGCTCCGTCGCCATGGGGCCACAGGAGACACGTTTGGTCCTGAGCGACTCACTACGGACGGACATACTTCTCGCCAATTATCCGTTGCGGAAGATAGACTCTGCCCCGGTCAGAGAAAGAAAGCGCATTTTGTTTGGTGCGAAACCTGTTGTCGTCTCAATGGACGCCTCACTCTTCGGAGCATCGCTCCTTTTCGGCAATGGTTGGGGGATTGAGATGAAGATTGGTCATGATGAGATCGGCTATCCTTTCTGGTCGACAGGTGATGCGAGGCTCATGGCAGTGTTCGATCGACTGAAGATCGGTGTCATGATTCCCGTGAACTTCGGAACAAAAGCGCCGAGGATTCTCGACCCGTTGGCTATTCGCCCCAGGAAATTGAACGGTGCAACTGGCATCTCGGCTGAGTTTGACCAACCCCTGAAGTCGGATGTCATTGGAGCAAGGTTCAGTGTGGGTGAGCTTAACAGATTTGTCTCTGGACAACTGACAGACGAGAAGCATCCTTACTACATTCACACGATCGGGCAGTTAGTCTATTCTCATCGGATGACACTGCAGGGTGACGGCCACTCTCTCACTGTCTCGGCAGGCGCTGGGTTTCATCAGGTTGCTCAAGGTGAAGTGCAGCCAGACGGCAGGATTGTTGCCGCACAAAAGTCGAATTTCTTCTCGCCGATCGTCCGGCTGGACTATGTTCGTCAGGGCGAAGAGATGTACGGGGTCACCCTCCAGTACTATAGTTCGATTGTCTCTGTGAATGGTTGGATAGAGTTGGTCAAGAATTTTATCTATGTGGACCTCAGGTACGCAGCTCCGATCATCAGAGGACCAAAGCCCTGGGAGCAGTCATACTTCCACATGATCTCTCCTCGGTTCAGATTGGTGTATTAAGTCAATTTCGGTTAGGCTATCTAACGATCTCGTGATTTCTCCGGAGGTATAGTATGAACTTCGTCGCCCGGTTTATCAGAACCGTCCTTTTCATTCCTATCATTGTCTTTGTCTCGCCAGCCCTCCTTCTGATGGGGTTCCTTACTCTCTTGATGGAAACGAACGAAGGTGCACTGCGCAACCTTTTCATGGATGAAGTCAGAGCGTGTGGCTTTCGGAAGGGGTACGGGCGGTTTATGGCGAAGATCTTCGTCCCCTCATACAGGCATAATATCCAAAGCTTCGTGCTCGGCGGCGCGGGCTTTCTTGTCATCACGGTTGGTCTTCGGTCGCTCGGCGTGCTCCCAACAGTCATCGTCTATGTTGCTCTGGGAGTGGAATTCACGCTCTTGATTGTGTATGCGATCACGATGTACTTCACCGAAGAAGAGCCCATCACTGAAAACCCCGAGATTGTCCATCAAACTCAAATGGAAGACAGATACGAGGAGCTTGTTGCAACAATGAAGCAGCTCAACATCCACCTCTCTCTCCTTGAAAACAGGCTCCAGATGACGGAAGGTAAGTTTGAGAGACTCGGACAGCTCGATTCCTCGCTTCAGGCCCTTTCAACGAAGTTTGACTTTCTTGTCGGTGACCAGTTCAATGCTCGCGTAAAGAAGGAGTTTGAGCAACTTCTCACCGAACTTAGCGAACGAATCGGCGGACAAACCAAGTCTGAGCAACAGTGATATGAAGACAACCGGCCTTTCGTTTTACTTCGTTCTCTACATTGTCGCGATCATCACAGTCTTTGCCATCACCGTCGAACGGGATCGCGTGCTCGGACAGCGTGATGATGTCATCGCTCACCTTATTGCCGTGTATGTGAAACCTCTGCGCGTCAGTGCATCCATCGACACGGCACGGTTTTTCATTGACCCAACTCGATCTCTTACCCGAGACTCGATCGCCATTCGGGTCAAGGCCGAGGGGCCGATTGAGAAGACTGACATCGTGTACTCACTTTACGAGGCGAGATTAATCCAGGACAACGGAGAAGTGCAGGAGAAAGCTCTTGCCGGGAGAGTAATCAATGATGATGGTGACGGTCTCCTTGTTTATCCGCCGCTTGAGGAAGGAACGTATGAATTTAAGGTGTCAGGCTACAAAAGACGAATCATTGCAGAAGGGAATTCGATGAGGGTGAGAATTGCAGACACAAGCTATGTGATCCCATACTCGGGGGCTTTGGAAACAATCGATCGTGATACGACAGTCCTTCTCGCAAGAGTGGTCAAAGCCGGAGTCGTGCCACCTCAGCTTACCTTAAGCGTCCAAGAGACTCAAGAGAATTGGGTCCTGGGTCCGGCGTATCGGAAGAAAGTCTTCGTTGGGGGTGTCGAGAATCTGAAGCGGGTTTCCTTCAGTGTTAGCAGCCCGGCAAGAATCGAAATGCCCTCTGGGCCGGGATCATACGCAAGTCTCGTGTGGGACAAACCAGTTCTTGGAAAGCGCAATTTCACTGTCTCCGTTAATGCGAATCGTGGATTCGGAGAAAAGGACAGAGCGATAGTGACGTTCAACGTGGATGTGCTGCCAGCGACCTTCGTTTCTACGCCACCGAGCAAGGGATTCTGGGGAATCCCCTACACCTTCGATGGTCAGCTCGTGGGGTTGAATCCTCTTGGCATCACTGTTGAAGTTCAACACGACGGTCAGTCATTGGGTGTGAAACCGGTTGTCCCAAAGGTATCTGTTACGCCTGAACGAAATTGGAATTCACTTCTCTTCAGAGTTCTTTATCGCGAGACAGTAATCAAGGAACACAAGGCAAGTCTGAGTGCACCCCCTCCTCCGCAGATTCGATGGGTGCAGCAAAACCTCGATCGCGCGCGAAACGTCTTCTTGATTACTGTTGCTTCAGCAGATCCCAATGGCGGCCCGGTGAGAATGTCGATCGAGGCGCAGCCTTCTGGCATCGCTCAGTTGGACAAAATTCGAGGGACGACCTTCATGATCAACGTGAATCTTGCGGGAAAACCAAGCGCAGTGTTCTTGAAGTTGACGGCGACGGATCAATACGGCGGACAATCCACGTCGTCGAAGCAATTCAACATACCGCAGTGACCTCGTCGTATAGCGTCTCTGTCTTCAGTTCGATCTCTCCGTGACGAAGTCTACAAATCTCAGAAGGGAATCCTTACTGGGCGAGTCGGGGAAGTCTCGAAGCTGTTCTCGCGCAAGCTTCGAATAGTGTTCGGCTTTTTCAATCGCGTAATCAATCCCACCGTAGGTCTTCACAAATTCCAGTATCCTTGCCGAGCCATCCCGCCCTGATTTGTCCTTGATGATCTGAAGAATCTCCCTTCTGTCTCTTCGTGGTGCACTGCTGAAAGAGTGGATGAGGGGAAGCGTGAGCTTCTTGTCTTTTGCGTCGAGTCCCGTTGGCTTCCCTGTGATTTTCTGCCTGCCCATGTAGTCGAGGAGATCATCGCGGATTTGGAACGCCATGCCGACGTTCTCTCCAAACGCCTTCATCCGTTCCCAATGTATCTTGTCGTCGGTGGCACTCGCTGCACCTAGCTCACAGCACGTAGCAAGCAGAGAAGCTGTTTTGTCCGAGATGATCTTGAGGTAGGTCTCTTCGTTGATGTCAAGCCTTCTGCTCTTTTCAATCTGGAGGATTTCGCCCTCGCTCATCCGTCGCACGGCATCGGAGAGGATCTTGAGAAAATAGAAGTCGTTCTTCTCAAGCGAGAGGAGTAAGCCTCGAGAGAGAAGATAATCACCCATGAGCACAGCAATCTTATTCTTCCAGATGGCGTTGATTGACGCGAGACCTCGCCGGGTATCCGCTCCATCGACAACATCGTCGTGGATGAGGGTGGCGCTGTGGAGGATTTCGACGAGTGCAGCAGCGCGATACGTTCCCGGGGTTGGACCACCACACAGCTTGCCAGAGAGGAGGACAAGTATCGGGCGGATTTTTTTCCCTTTCTGGCGAACGATATATCGGGCGATCGTGTCGATGAGACCCACCTTCGAGCGCATCGTGGTTTTGAAAACCTCGTGGAAGATCTTGAGCTCCTCTTGAATTGGTGCTTTGATCTGGCGCAAGTTCATTACCACAGTGCCCTTATATTAGCTCTGATCCCTTTTTCGTTTCGCGGCAGCTGCAATGAAGATGCTAATCTCGTACAGCACGATCATCGGAAGTGAAAAGACAGTCATCGTTATTGGGTCCGTGGTTGGCGTGACGACTGCTGCCACGATCAGGATAGCCAGGATGGCATGCCGACGATAGTGTCGCATGAATGCCGGTGTGAGGATGCCGAAGCGAGCAAGAAAATATGAAATCATCGGGAGTTCAAAAACCAACCCGCAAAGAAGTATCATCGTCAACACGAAGCTCATGTAGTCGGTAATGGCGATCATATTCTCGATGCCCGGTGATCCAAACGTGGCGAAGAACTGCATCATGAATGGGAGAAAAATGAAGTAGCCAAATGCGATGCCACTCAAGAAACAAAGTGAGGTAAAGCCAACGATCCCCGAGATGTATTTTCGCTCCTTCGGGAATAGGCCGGGTTCAACAAACTTCCAGATTTGATAGAGAAGCCAAGGCGTGCTGATGATTAGTCCGCCAAAGAGCACCACCATCATGTAGAATGTGATCTGGCCGTAGGGAACAACGTTGATCGCTTTTAGCGGCGGAGTTGTCTGTCGCATTGGCCGAAGAAGCACCTCGTTCACGATCCAATCCGAGAAGATCGCGCAGGCAATGACGCCCACAATCACTCCTGCCAGAGCCTTGATGAGTCTCCACCGGAGCTCCTCGAGGTGGTCGAGGAAGGACATTTCTCTTTCACCTGTAGTAGGTTCAGCCTCGCCGTTTCCGGAGGTTGTTTTCTCGTTGTCCTGTTCTTCAGATTTCATCTATCGTCGCACTGGCTACACTGTCAGTAGCTCTGCAAAATTAGCCCGACTTGCTCACTCTTGTTCCTATCCAGTGAGTAATTTCCTCGAGATTCAATCCACTGGCTGCAATACTAACGCAAAAGTCAACGATCTCGGTTTGATTGAACTGCCAATGATAGCCATTCTCAAGCAAATAGATTTGAGTTATAGCAACGCCAGTTCTCTTGTTTCCATCGATAAAGGGGTGAAACTTGATGAGCGATTGTAACAGTACTGCTGCTTTTCCTTCAGTCGATGTGAAAAACTCTGTCCCATCGGAGAGCCCCGTAAACGGGCGGGCGAGAGCCGCAGCGAGTAGTCTCTGATCTTGAACACCGGGGAAGCCGCCAAATTGCTAGATGATTGAATCGTGAAGCTTGATGACATCGGCGATGTCATGAATGTTGATCATAGCTTGGAGAGCTTCTCGAATGCCTCACGATTCTTCTCGATGATTTCCTTGTATTCTTGGGAATCTTTATCCAGTGCTTTTCGCGCGCCCTCGCTTATTCGTTTGATTTCCTCTCCTACTTTTATTTCGGAGACCGTTTCTCCGACGAAGTCGATCGCGCTTGCCACAAAGGAATCAAGCTTGTCCTTAATGAGTTTGACTCCTGCTTCTGCATAACTCTTTGCCTCGTTAGAACTATCGAAGACGAACGTGAAGGAAGGAAGGCTTTCTAAGTTTGTGTTAATTGGCTGATTGTTCTCCCCTGAGCCTAGCCTTTTCCATCTGGCTCTTGGCAAGTCTATAGTGAATGGCCCATATCTTTTGAGCAAGTAGATTTCCTCATCAGTAAATCCCTCCATGAGGAATCTAATCTCGTACATTCCGCGATGCATGTCCCTAAATACCTTTACTTTCATTTGTCCCTCCCACGAAGGCTCAGGTGGCCGACAATTGTGGATACAATGGGAATCTTGAGCAAAGCTCCTTTACAGACTCTCTCACATCCTTGTACACTTTCTCGTTCCCGATATTCCGTATCACTTGATCAATCAAGTCCCCGATCATCTCCATCTCTCTCTCCTTCATCCCACGCGTCGTGACAGCAGGGGTGCCGATGCGGATGCCGCTTGTGACGAGCGCTGGCTTATCGTCGAATGGAACAGCATTCTTGTTCACCGTTATTCCTGATTGTTCGAGTGCGATCTCGGCGTCCTTGCCGGTGACGCCCTTGTTCCTCAGGTCAACGAGCATGAGGTGGTTGTCAGTCCCCCCCGAAATAATGTTGTAGCCGTGAGAAACCAGCTTTTGGGCCAGCGCCTTTGCATTCTTTATGATTTGCTCTGCGTATGTTTTGAAGCTTGGCTGGAGTGCTTCGCCAAAGGCGACGGCCTTCGCAGCAATCACATGCATGAGCGGACCACCCTGAACGCCCGGCATCACGGTGCCGTCGAGGACTTCTGATAACATCTTTACTCTTCCGCTCTTTGCTGCTTTCAGTCCGAATGGATTCTCGCGATCTTTACCGAGAAGGAGCAGCCCCCCACGCGGACCCCTAAGTGTTTTGTGAGTTGTGGACGTAACAATATCACAGTAGGGAAGAGGGTCGTTGAGAAGCTTCATTGCGATGAGGCCAGCAGGGTGGGCGATGTCGGTCATCAAGAATGCGCCCACGGAGTCTGCAATCTGGCGGAAGGTCTTGTGGTCGATATCACGGGAGTACGCACTTGCACCTGTCACGATCAGTTTAGGTTTCTCTTTTTTCGCCAGGTGTTCGACTTCGTCGAAGTCAATCCTCCCCGTATCCTTGTTGACGCCGTATGCAACAACGCGATAGAGTTGGCCTGAAAAGTTCACCGGAGATCCGTGCGTAAGGTGGCCGCCGTGAGAGAGACTGAGTCCCATGATGGTGTCACCCGGCTTCAAAAACGTGAAGTAGGCAGCCATATTCGCCTGCGATCCGGAGTGCGGTTGTACATTCGCGTACTCAGCGCCGAAGAGTCTCTTGACTCGATCGCGGGCAAGATTCTCGGCAATGTCGACGAACTCGCATCCGCCGTAGTAGCGTTTTCCAGGATAGCCCTCAGCATACTTGTTCGTCATGACATTCCCAAGGGCTTCGAGGACTGCCAAACTCACGAAGTTCTCCGATGCGATGAGTTCAAGCGTCGAATTTTCACGGACGACCTCATTCCGGATTGCAGTGAATACCTCGGGGTCTTGTCTTCGAAGGGATTCCATGGAAGCGCTCGGGTAATCAGAGGTTTGTGAGTGAGTGAATTTTCCTTACGCGACGTTCGTGTCGCCCGCCCTCAAATCTCGTCTGAAGCCAGGTCTTAACCATTTGTTCGACTGTCGGCCAATCGGTGATCCTCTCGCCTAGGACGAGGACATTTGCGTCATTATGACTGCGGGAGAGCCTTGCCATGTCGACGCTGGTGCACAATGCAGCACGTATGCCTTTCGATTTGTTCGCCACAATGTCCATCCCAATCCCGCTGCCGCACACCATGATGGCACGATCGCATTCGCCTTTCACGATGGCTTCTGCAGCGGCGTGGGCGTAGTCAGGGTAGTCCGTCGGCTCACTGGACGCTGTGCCGAAATCCCTATAACTCTCATGCAACGAGTCGAGGAGCTGCTTGATCTTCTCCTTGTACTGATACCCAGCATGGTCACTGGCAAGCGCTATCATTCTGAAGGTTCCGTTCACTCCTCTTCGGTCCGGACGAACCACTTTTCCACGACATTCAGCGTGATCGAGAGTCGGAAAATGTTGTCTTGAAGAAGATGTTGATCGGTTGTGCCACGTCTCCCGTACTCGAGGGCGAGGTCGAGTTCTGTATCCCCTCCGACTGGTAACCCAAGACCAGACGTGATCCCGATCTCATTGATCGATTGAGTCCCGATCTGATAATACGAGGAGAGATAGTAGGTGCCAAATCGGTATGCAACTTTATCCCAGTAAGAAGCTCCACGTTCTCGGGAAGGCTGGATCTCCAGACCAAGCGAGACCCTCGTGCTGTTTCTGATCTGCGGCAGATGCACGTCAAAATACTCAAGGTCCCGCCATTGCTGATGGAAATAGTCGCCGGCGACCAAGTATTTTCCACCGAGTAGCCAGGAGATGCCAATGCCTCTGGAAACGGGAATATGGATTTTTCCATCTCTGCCCGCGAGAGTATCTTGACCGGAAGACACGGCGTTGATGTTCTCCTGTGTGGCGTTAAGACTCGTTGCTGTCGACAAGATTGCGCCAACATTCAAGCCGTCCAAGCTCTTCAGACCGGTCAGCCGTGCGAGTCCAGTGTAAATGAAGCCGAGCGTGACATCAAAGCCATTTGCATTTACTGTCCGTTGATACTTTGTTGATGTGAAATCCGTGGAACTAAAAGTCACGTCCGCTTCAGATCTGATTTGACCGAAAAGATAATTCAGCCGTAAACCGAGGTTGAGGCTATCGATCGGGGCAAGGCTCAGACCGGCAACTGCCGTTGAGAGTCCTCCTTGCCCGGAATATAACTCTGTATAGTTTTCAGATTTGATCGTCTGCTCCCTTTGAACCTTGTAGTTCACACTGCTGTAAGGATTGAAACCCGCAGTAAACGTGAGCCCATTATCAAGAGAGAGAGGTAATGCGAGGAAAGCCCCGCCGAAATTTCCGGAACTTAGATAAGCACTTTGTGATCCATCAGTAGTTCGAAACCCCTCGTATGAAAAGGTACCAGTAAAATGCGTGTACAAGAGCTTCGTTTGTCCGGCAGGATTAATCCGATTCAACGATGCCGAGCTTAGAAGAGCAATCGCCGTTCCTCCCATTCCTGCAGAACGTCCGCCAGCATAGAACTGGATATCGCCAATCCCGTAGCGTGAATAGCCAGAGCCACCGTTTCCTCCGAGCGCAGAATGGGACAGGGCGATGAATAGAATTGCTGTTGAGAGAATCGCAAGATGGCGGTTCATTTTTCCTTCTTCTTTAACTCCCCTACAGCAGTCGTGAGTAAATGATCTTGAGTCTTGGCCGAAGTGATGAATTCGCCGAGCCTAAAAAGAATGTGAACAGGTCAAGCTTCGAGGTTTCTGCCCATGCCTCTATCTGCAAACCAAAGTTTGGCTTGCCGCTTATCCAGCGTTGGACATCTGAAGTAATTGCGAACGAATAGACGGCGCTATCCGGATTGAGTCGATGTCCAAGGATCAAAGTAGAGTTGTCCACAGAGTCGCTCGTGACAAGGAAGAATGAAACGAGTGAATCGACAGATTGGGAGTTGAGTCTGGATGTGGAGCTCAGTATAGATACGAGAGGGTTGAGCGTTAGCTCCAGCATTGCTTGATGTACTCCGACATGGGATGGAGCCGAGCTGAGATCAAACTTCACAATTGATCGATACGCGACGCCAGCCTGCACATAGACTAGACTTGGATCGCTGTTGAGGTTGTCGATATTTGCAACAAAGACATCCTCTCCTGAGGCGAACCATAGCGTGTCCTGTGCTGTACCTTTTAAGAATGTGACGACAAGCCGCGGTGTTTTTGAGGCATCTGATGATTGGAACGAGTTGAAACCGACGATCTTGTTTGAGGCAGCAGTGGGAACAAGAATAATACCCTCCGTTCCCTGAGCCGCTGCTGCAGCCTGGAACCACTCTCTTACGAGGCTCGAATCAATTGAAATGGCAACCGAATCAGTATCCGCAATCGCGGCAGAGAAAAAACCCCTCGCTGTCGGCTCGTAAGAGGCAGTTGAAATGCTATCCCAGTTCACCCCCGTCTCAGTCCATCCTTGGGTCATCTTGTTCACAGAGAACGCTAGGTTTCCTTGCTGGTCACCGAACCTGTAGTTTGCCTTCAAGATGAGATTAGCTGAGAGAACTGTGGCAGATAGAAGCGTGTCTGGGATTCCAGTAAAGCGCAAGAGTGCTCTTGCTTCGTACCCCTGGAATTTCCCCACCATAATATTGGTGCTCGATCCAGCATTGATGTGCTTGCGGATGGTGGTCCCACTCACAGCTGTGATCGTTGTAGTATCGACTCGGACGAAGTCCTGTGAAGAGAGGAGTCCAATGCCTATTGAGGTAGGCTCTTCATTGCAGCTGACCCAGAACAACGACACGAGGACTAAGAAAGAAGCGTATTTCAAACGTTTTCTCTGCACCCGTTCCCTGCGGTTCCTTGTCGGTGGATTTTCGCCCTCACATCCTGACATAGGCATGGGGTTGCATCATCGGGTGAAATCGTGTGGTGAGCCGCTCAGTGTTTCAAGACACTCTTGTACAGTGCAATGTACTTCCTTGCGGACGATTCCCAGGAAAAGTCTTTTTGCATAGCTTGTTTCATCATCTTTCGCCATGCAGGCTTGTTTGCGTAGACGGCAACGGAGCGTTCAATAGTTTTTAGAAGCTCCTTTGCATCGTAACGAGAGAACTTGAAGCCGGTTCCATTTCCGCTTTCTGGGTCGTAGTCTTCGATGGTATCTTCCAGTCCACCTGTCGCACGCACTATCGGGATCGTACCGTACCGGAGGCTGTACATCTGGTTCAGGCCGCATGGTTCATATCGTGAAGGCATGAGGAACATATCGCTCCCCGCCTCGATCAGGTGAGCCAGCTCATTGCTGAAGCCAAGATATACTCCAACGTTTTGAGGATGTCGTTTCTGAACGGCTTCAAACAGATCATGATACTTCTTCTCGCCAGTTCCGAGGAGGACAAATTGCACGTCAAGCTTCAAGAAATCTTCAGCTACCTCTCCAATAAGGTCAAAACCTTTCTGCTCAGCAAGTCTGGAGATGCACCCGATTACGGGGGTACCCTCTCGGTATTCGAGTTTAAACTTCCGCAGCAGTTCGATCTTGTTCGTTGCCTTCCCGTCAAGATTTCTCACGTCATATTTCTGAGGGATGAGGTTGTCGGCTTCGGGATTCCAGACGGAGTAGTCAATTCCATTCAAGATGCCGTAGACATCGGATTTTCGTTTTTGCAGGATACTGCTCATCCCACAACCATATTCGTCTGAGGACTGAATTTCTAGCGCGTATTTCTCACTAACGGTGGTAATGATGTCTGCATAGAGAAGTCCGGCTTTCAGGAAGTTGAAGTTCCCATAGAATTCAACTCCCTCCGGAACAAAGAGCTCCTCCGGCAGGTGTGTTTTCAAGAAGGACGATTTTGGGAACGAACCCTGATAAGCCATATTGTGAATGGTGAAGATCGTCTTCACCTTCGGGAAGAACGCATCGCTTCGGTAGGTAGTCTTGAGGTAGGTGGGGATGAGTCCCGTCTGCCAGTCGTTGCAGTGAATGATGTCTGGTTGCCAGCCGAGACGTTTCAGGGTCTCCAACACTCCCCTGCAGAAGAAGATGAACCTCTTGTCGTTGTCTGCGTAATCCTTATGATTCTCGGAGTTGCCGTAGATCCCAGCGCGGTTGTAGAGTGATTCATTCGCGAGGAAGTAGACCTGGATCTTCGCTCCTGTGTTTGCAAGAATGCAGGACTTGACGCTTGCCTTTTCAATTTCATGTCCGATGGGGATATCAATCTCTTTCAGCCTCAGAACCTCGTGGAGACGGAACTTCCGTTCATCAACGCTCCTGTATTTCGGCATGATGATCCGGATTTCATGCCCGAGGTCCTTTATGGCTTGGGGGAGAGCGCCGGAAACATCCGCTAAACCACCGGTTTTTGCAAAAGGCTCAACTTCACTTGAAACGAATAAAATGTTTAGTGGTCTTGACATTCAGGGGAAAAGTGGATTTACGCACGAGAAACTCGCCAAAACAATTTAAATGTAACAATTCCGGGCTTCAGAAGCAATGGAAAATCCCCTGGGATGGCTCTCACGATTAATGCTTTCGAGACACGGCTACTGCTCTTTTCCTCAACTCGCAGAATCAAAGAGACAGAATTGCCTGCGCAGAAGCTCATGCGATCCTTACTTCGTGAGACTGCTGCATACCGAAGTATCCAAACCTTCCTGAGAAAAGCTCAAGGTCCATCACGGAGTCCAGAGAGACCAAGCCTCCGAGGTCTTTTTGGCGACTCAAAGTTGCTCTTCACGCGGATCTCCTCCTTGGTGTCACCGATGATTGTCCACACGGTCACCATTGTATGCCAATAGAAGCGGGTTGTTTGGAGAGAAATTTCTTGACATTAGTTTTTCAAATCAATATATTCATTCAGGCTTAATACAGGCCTGTGTATGGATCACTCTTGGGAGTAATGCCTATTTGAGATTTCGTTAAGGGTTTGTTGTACTGCTGGCGAGAACCATCGGCGCCGGAAACATTCTCGACCGACGGATTGTTTGAGGCAGTAGAGCACAGGGAGATTGGCTGTGAAACCTTTAACGAAGTCGAATGCGGAGTTACTCCTTTTTGTTTTCCTACTCACCCCCAAGGGTCCGCGTAGGCTTACGCCGTTTCGATTTCTCTATCCACCTTACTTTCTAAGAGTCGAGTGAAGAGCTTACTGGCGAAAAAAGCTGTCCGGCAAACCATTGCTTTGTTTCTTGCTCAGACTGCTAATGTGCTGCTCGGTGTAGCAGTAACGGGTCTTAACGCTCGTGCACTGACAGTCGAAGAATATGGGGCCTTCTCGTTTGCACTCGTCGTCATCATCTTCGTTGCATGGTTCTTTGACTTTGGACTTTTCTCCGCAGGCTCCAGAATCGTTGCTCTGGCGAGAGAGAAAACGGAGGAGAGAAAAATCATCGGGACGCTGATTGTCCTCTGCCTCGGACTCGGCATCAGTTTTTCAGCCGTTCTTCTTATTGTCAGTCTCTTTATCGATTCGCTCTTTCGGTCGAACATAGGCGTGATCCTCTTTGCCCTCTCTCCGTTGGTGGCTGTCTTCCCTTTCCAAACGATGTTCGTGGCCACATTACGCGGAAGCAACGAGATCGGCAAACTGGCAGCATATACGATTCTCCCAAGGCTCCTCTATCTCGGAGCAATTCTGGTTGTGATGAAAATGTCTGCGTTGACTCTCACTGTCACACTCACGTTGAATGTCGCAACCCTGATTGCGGCAACGATGATCATCACAGTTGCCTCAAGACCAATCTTCATAGGTTGGAGGGACCATCTTGGGAGGATCCTTGTCGAGACCCGACAGTACGGGTTGCATGTCTATTCCGGCACGATCGTGGATAATCTAACTTTCGGAAGTGATAAGCTCCTCATCTCGTATTTTCTCGGGACGGTCGCCGTCGGCTTTTATTCGGTTGCTCAAACATTGACGATGCCAATTTCTCTCATGTCCCGTTCTTTGGCGATGAGCGTCTTCAAGGATTTTACCCTGTACGATAAGATTCCAGTGAAGCTAAACCTGGCAAATCTTCTTTGGCTTGTCATTGCTGGAACATTCCTGCTGCTCTTAAGTAAATTCCTGATTGAGAAGATCTTCACTGACAAATACTTAAGCGCGTTGGAGGTAGTGCCGTATCTCACGGTTTCCGCGGTCTTTACTGGCTTAAATCAGCTCTACCACGGTTTCCTGATGGCGCATCGACAGGGACAGTATGTTCGGAACATGTCAATCGCCTCATCGTCTCTTAACGTGATCGGGAATCTTTTACTCATTTACAAGTTCGGAGTCATCGGAGCTGCACTGTCCGCCATTCTCACATATGCATTGAACTATGTGATGAATCTGTATTACTACCAAAAAACAGTTAATACGTTGAGGGCAGCCCGGGCATGAGGATCCGCTACACAAGCTTGATTGGGGGCTTGCTGGTGTTGCCAGTCTCACTGGCACTTGCTCGGACAGGCATTGGACCGTATAGAGACGTTCAGATTTTGCAGTCGGATGAGAGAGGAATCACGTTGGAATTGAAGCCTGAATACTTTCGGCCGGACAGCATCCTGGTAGGGACGCGGATGTACACGGACTATAACTTTTTCCGTGGCACCTCTCAAGGCACGGATAAAGTCGGTTATCCAAATCTCAAGTACCGTTCTTTCTCCGTTGCACTCCCGAGCGAGGTCAGTAATTCAGTTCAGGTCATCGGAGCGGAATATGAGGACGTTCGGAACGTTGTCATTGTTCCTGTTCCCAAGTTGGTCCGAGATAGAGCCGTGATTGGCGCAAGCCGAATCTACGAGGAAAACGCCGAAGCCTATAGAGTGAACCAGCTCATGCCGTCTGCGATTGTGGAGTTCGGAGCTACAGGTCATGCGCGAAGCATGATTGTGGGTAATCTCAGAATCTTCCCCGTGCAGTACAATCCGGCGTCGGGAACCGTCCGAAGGTACACGAAGATTGTCGTTCGCGTCAACTTCGGGAGCGGTGCAAGACGGGTCGGAAGAGTTGTGGAAGACAAGCTTCTAGAGTCTAGCGTCATCAACTACGAAGATGCCAAGCAGTGGGCCCTCGAGGTGCCACGTGTGCAGGGTACAAAAGGTATTATCAATAGTGTGCTCGCAAGCGGCGACTGGTATCGAATCGAGGTGAAGGACGAGGGGATCTATCGCTTGGATGCGAGCGCATTGACTACCGCTGGAATCAACGTAAATCAGGTAGATCCTCGGACGATCAAGATATACGGGAATGGAGGCCTGGAGCTGCCGCAGGATAACACCGCACCTCGCCCAGTCGACCTTGTTGAGAACGCGATCTTCGTCTCTGGTGAGAGTGATGGGAAATTCGACAGTGGCGACTTCATTCTCTTCTACGGAAAAGGTGTTCGGGGATGGAAGTACGATCCAGCGACGAAGTCGTTCTCTCACTATATCAACCATTATACTGAGTCCAACTATTATTGGTTGACGTATGGAGGGACGCAGGGGAAACGCATGGCATCTCTTCCGTCCTTGAACGAGCCGAGCACACTCACCCCGCAGAAGTTTGTCGGAAAACTCTTTCTCGAAGAAGAAAAGGACAAGACCGATGTGAACTCCGGGCTTGATTGGTTTGGCCAGTCTTTTGATTCGAAGAACAATGTCGCGGTGGTTGCAAACAAGCTTGACGGCCTCATCACAACAGATCCAATCAACTACAGATTTGTCTTCGTGTCGCGGTCGAATGACTATTCAGGGTTTCGCGTCGAGGACAACGGGATCCTGCTGGGTACGGTCTCGATACCACCAGTCGGTCTCACTCTTTATGATTTCTTTGCGCGGAAATCAGATGTCATGCCGTTCCAACGTCCGGGGAATCTTCCTGACAGCCGGAGCCTTGTCCGAATAACCTATGAGCCGTCCGGTAGCGCCCCTGAGGGATGGCTTGATTGGATGGAGATCTTCTACTCCCATAATTTCTCTGCCATCAACGATTTCTTGAATTTCACCTCTCCTGACACGGACGGGGTGATACAGTATAACCTTGGGAATTTTTCGACCAGCAGCATTCGGGTCATTGATGTCACTGATTATGCAAATGCAAAATTGATTTCAAGTCCTTCGATCAGTGGTGGGGGCCTACAGTTCCAGGCTCGGCAGACGAGCGGCTCGGTGAGCCAGTACATTGGGGTCGGATCGATCGGTTACAAAACTCCCGTCGCTATTCAGAAAATGGGGAACTCGAATCTTCATGGATTCGCCGACGGGGCGGCTTTCATCCTTATTACACACAGCGACTTTCTCACTCAAGCACAGCGACTCAAAGTCTACCGCGAGCAGGCAGGGCCTGACAGGTTAACCACAATCGTCGTCAACGTTCAGGACATCTACAATGAGTTCTCTGGCGGTCTACTTGATCCAAGCGCCATCAGAGATTATCTGAAGTACGCCTTTGACAACTGGAATTTGAAGCCTCGTTATGTTCTGCTCTTTGGTGATGGGAATTACGACTACAAAAACATCTTGACACAGGCCAAGAATTTCGTCCCCCCCTACGAAACCCTTGAGACCTTGGATCAACTTAATTCATATTGCACTGATGATTATTATGCTGAGATAGTCGGTAACGATCCGATCGTCGACCTTGCCTTGGGACGAATTCCCGTCCAGTCGGCGGAGGAAGCACGGATTGTCGTTGACAAAATCATCGCCTACGAGCAATCCTCCACCCTCGATGCATGGAAAAACCGTACCACTTTTGTTGCAGATGACGGCCCGGCAGGCCCTGGAGTGGACGACGGGGATATCCACACAGCCCAAGCGGAGGACCTCGCGGAACATTTTACTCCCAACGAATTTGAGAAGGTGAAGATTTATATTGTTGAATACGCGACGGTCTTTACCGCAAATGGCAGACGCAAGCCCGATGCGGCAAAGGCGATCATTGATCAGATCAACAACGGGACGCTCGTCATCGATTGGACTGGACACGGTAGTCCCGAGGTATGGGCTGATGAACACATTTTCGAGCGAGAGACAACGATCCCTCAACTCGTCAATAAAGATCGATTGACCTTCTTGAGCGCCGCGACTTGTGACTTTGGACGGTATGACAATCCACAAGAGCGGAGTTCAACTGAACTGCTTCTCGTTCGGGAGAATGGAGGAACGATCGGAACGCTCACATCGACGCGCGCTGCCTTTTCAGACCAGAATGCGCTCTTTAACGATGATTTCTCTTCCTACCTTCTCTCACGGAACGCTCAAGGAAAACTTAACCGCCTCGGCGACGCCAGCTTCTCGACAAAGCAAGGACGATATACTCCCAACGATCAGAAGTTCCATCTCTTTGGTGATCCAACGCTGCGTCTCATCGCACCAACGTACCGGGCACTACTCGACACAATCAATGCGCAGCCGACGACAACAATTGTTCAATTGAGAGCACTTGGGAGAGGAAAGGTCGAGGGGTCTGTTTGCAAACTGGACGGCTCGTCTTGGAGCGATTACAGTGGAAAAGCGCTCCTGACCGTCTACGACTCGCGAAAGGAAATCACCGTCCCCGATTGGTTCGGCTTCACGTTTACGGTTCCTGGTGGGGTTATCTACAGAGGGGAAAACACGATCACAAACGGGAAGTTCAATGCGACCTTCTATGTTCCGAAGGACATATCGTATGAGAATAACCGGGGCCGCGTTACTGTGTATTTTTCGAATGCCAACTCAGATGGGGCTGGGTATACGGAGAATGTGCTCATTGGAGGGACTGACAGCACGGCCCCGCCCTACCTCCAAGGTCCCCGTGTCTCGATCTATCTTGATTCTCGGAGTTTTCGTCCTGGTGATCTTGTGGGAGAGACTCCACTCCTTCTCATCGATTACTTTGATGAATATGGGATAAACACGGCGAGCGAAGGCATCGGTCATCGACTCGAGGCACGAATTGACGACCGACCGACGGCAATCGATCTTACTGACTTCTACAAAGGAAAGCCTGATAGCTACCAAGAGGGAACCGTTGAATATCGGCTCTCAAATCTTGCGGATGGAAAGCACGAGATAACAGCAAAAGCATGGGACATTTATAACAATTCTTCCACAGCACAGACAACGTTTCAGGTCGCAACTACGAGCGAGCTTCGGGTCTCGAATGTCTTTAACTATCCCAACCCCTTTACTCGATCCACGACCTTTACATTCCAGCAAAACCAATCGATCCCAATCGACGTGGAGATCAAGATCTACACTCTGGCAGGAAGGTTGGTGAAGGTACTACGGGCACCCAGTGTCGCTGATTCGTTTGTCCGGATCTCCTGGGATGGCAGAGATGAGGATGGGGATGTTCTCGCGAATGGCGTTTATCTGTACCGACTTGTTGCTCATACCGTTGATGGTGTTAAATCCACGGAGAGCCTCGGAAAACTCAGCGTGCTCAAATAGGACATTAGGTGAACTTGATTCCTTATTCGAAAAATGCTAAATTCAAATGAATGAAAGGGAGGAAGTAAGACAATGAAGAGAACACTGTTCTCCTTCGCGCTTATGCTCATTGCGCTTGTTCTTGGATCGAGCGCACTCTTTGCGCAGGGTGAATCGGCGGTCCCCTTCTTGCTCATCTCGCCGAACTCTCGTGCGAGTGCCATGGGCGAGGCAGGAGTGGCAATCTCAAATGATGCGGCGGCCATCTATTGGAATCCGGCGGCGCTTGCATTCGAGGATGGCAGGGAGGTGAGCATTACGCACTCGAAATGGCTGCCGCAATTCAACCAGTCGGACCTGTTTTATGATTTCTTCACCTTCAGCGATCATATTGAGAGCCTAGGAGGGACAGTTGCCGCGAGCGTGACTTATCTAAGCCTCGGTGAGTTCATTCGCACCGGCTCGGGTAGTCCGGATGAGATTGGGAGATTCAAGAGCTACGAGTATGCAGTTACTGCGGGCTATGGGACAAAGATCTCACAGTCACTTGGCCTCGGCGTGAACCTTCGCCTAATCCACAGCGCACTATCTCCCATCGGCGCAGAACGGGAACAAGGGACGGGCATTGCAACATCGATGAGCTTCGATGTCGCAGTACTCTACAAGCCGACAGACCTTGAAATCCCTTTGATTGGCTTAGGCCTGGGTGATCGTCTCAGTATTGGTGCGAACCTTTCAAACATGGGGCCGAAGATCGCTTACATCGACGCCGCTCAGGCGGACCCGCTGCCAACGAATCTTCGCTTCGGCTTCGGTTATCAGATTGTTAAGAGTCAGTACAACAATATCACAGCGGCTCTCGATTTCAACCGACTACTGGTCCGTCGATACAGCGCGCCCGTAGACTCGGCAGGAAACCCCACCGCAAACCCACCTCCCCCGGATCCCTTCTACAAGGCGATCTTCACCGCATGGGGCGACAATGGTCTAAAGAAAGTTACCACGGGCGGTGGGCTTGAATACTGGTACGGAGACCCGGGCTTGATCGCCCTTCGCGTCGGATACTTTTACGAAAGCCCTTCCTTTGGCGGGAGGAAGTATTTGACATTCGGGGCCGGCCTCCGCTATGATATTTACGGGTTTGACTTCAGCTACATCTCAGCTCCCGATTCCAGTCCGTTGGCGAGCACTCTGCGCTTCTCTCTCCTCATCCGTTGGGGAGGCAAGGAGTCATAGTGCTGCCTATTCAAAGGGTTAGAGGTAATGCGTGAACCTTCTGTCCAGAAAGTTCGGGGGGTTGCCCGTGGGGGTGGGGTGGTTACTCGGGACCATTTTCCTTCTGGCTGGAATTTCTAGCTCCGCAATCGCACAAACTCTTAGTCACCCTCTCTCTTTGGGAGGGGGTGACTTTTTTTTTGAAACAAAAATGCTCCCAGATACAGTCCGTGTCCTTGCCATCATGGTGCAATTCCAGCTGGATGCAGATTCTCGCACCACGGGAGACGGGCGGTTCGAGATCTTCACCGGCAAGCCCGACTCAGTCATTGACGCTCCCCCGCACGATCGCGCCTACTTCCAAAACCATCTGAAGTTCCTCGAGAACTATTACGCGAAGGTTTCCGACGGAAAGCTTATCGTCAAGACGGACGTTCTTGATCAGATGATTACACTTTCCAAGCAGATGCAAGCGTACAGTCCACAGAATGCCGGAGACAATGGGCCACTAGCAATGCTCATCAGGGAGTCCTGGAGGGGAGCAGATTCGCTGATGCCTGCTACCGACTTCTCTCGATATCAATCGTTCCTGATTTTCCATGCTGGTGTTGGACACGATGTCAATCTCACGGAGATCCTTGGGTATGATCCAACGCCCTTCGACATTCCCTCTCTTTATCTCGGGCTTCCCGCACTCAGGACAGTGTTCGGTTCTGGCTATCAGGGTGTGCCGGTGAACGGCGGTCGGGTATTCCTTACGAATTCCATGCTCATGCCGGAATCAGAGAACCGGTTGTTGCAGGGCGTTAGCGGTCCGACACTCATCGAGCTCAGCATCAACGGCCTTGTTTGTGCAAGCTTTGGAAGTTTCCTCGGCCTGCCGGATCTATTCGATACCAACACGGGCCTTTCGGGAACTGGGCGTTTCGGACTGATGGATGGGCAGGCAATTTTCAGCTTCAATGGTCTCTTCCCCCCAGAACCATCAGCGTGGGAAAAGATCCACCTCGGATGGGTAACACCTGTCGTTGTTCCTCCTGGAACAAGCGGGCTGACCGCGCGCGCAGTTGGTTTTCATGATGGGCTGCCGAGCCCGATTTACAAGGTGCCGATCAATGCAAAGGAGTATTTCTTGATCGAGAACAGGAACCGTGACCCTGGCCGGAATGGGCAGCGAGTCAGATCGATTGTTGCCGGACAACAGATTGAGAAACAGTTTGCTCGTGATACGGCGCTCTTTAACGATACTGATACGCGGGCGATCCGAGGCGTCGTGATTGATGTCGATGATTACGACTGGAGCTTGCCGGGAGGTGTTGACCAACAAGGAGTCTTCTATGATGGAGGAATTCTCGTTTGGCACATCGACGAGAATGTCATCGATGCAAACTACGGAACAAACACGGTGAATGCGAACCCGAACCATCGTGGTGTCGACCTCGAAGAGGCCGATGGGTCCCAGGATATTGGACAGATCTACCAAAGTCTACAACCTGGAGTGGGTAGCGAGAACGGGACGGCACTGGACTTTTGGTATAACGGAAATGCATCGCCCGTCTACAAGAACGCCTTCACCCCGACGACACATCCTAATAGCTTGAGTTACTCTCTCGCAAACAGTCACGTCTACATTACCGACTTCTCCATTCGTGGGCCGACGATGACCTGTAAGGTTCAGATCGGAGATGAGGTGATCTCTCCGCTCAAGGGATTCCCAAAGTTTGTCGGCGGCCCCAGCACAGTCGGTGCACCTATTACCCAGAGAGCAGGATGTCCTGCAATATGCAATAACTTCTTTGTTGCAACGGGTGGAAAGATTTACGGCTATCGGCTTGATGGGACTTCACTGACCACTGACAGCACCGGATTATTCGCAACAGCTGGTGGGACATACCAGCCTGCGCTTCCATATTTCTGTTCTCCAATCATTCCACTTGACCTTCCCGGCGATGTCGTCGGGGTGAGTGACAGCTCGGTGAGGATCTGGTTCGCGAGAGATGCAAATAACGATGGTCAAGCAGATTTGCTCGGGGTTCGTTCTGTGGGTCACCGCATCAGCACTCCGCCTGTTCTCTTTATGGATGGCTCCCAATTATCGATCGCCGTCGGTGATGTAGACGGTGGAGTTTCCATCGTCACCAAGGATTCCTTGAAGAGATTTGTTGTTTCTCCTCAGCATCAAGTGAGAGCAATTCTCAATTTGAGTGGGAGCTGGATTGCAGTTGCAGAGGATAGATTTGCCACACTGGACGGCAAGGTGTGGGATTTGAAGGGGGAGAAGGCCGCTCAAGCCGCGAGCGGTGACATCGATGGTGATGGAGTTCCAGACATCGTTGTGTTTTCTGAGAGTAACAGGATCCTTGTTCTTACTCAGACCTCTACAGAGGTGCGGACTCTATCGACTTCGCTCCCAGCTGGAAGTCCATCACCAATTGCAATCGGTGATATCGATGGCGACGGTAGGAAGGAGATCGTGTTCTCCATCGACAACAAAATTTACGCTCTCAACGGCTCGGGCTATCCGATCGACTATTTTCCAATCGAGTTGCCGTCGATTGCCGGACTGGCGTCAGGTGTTGTGCTTGCCAAACTTGGGACAGACAAAACACTTAGTCTCTTTGTAGGCACTTCGGCTGGATTAGTTTTTGGGTTTGATGCACGTGGAAGAGTGCTGCAGGGGTTTCCTCTCGCGGCAGGGGGGCCAATTGCCGTCTCGCCGGCCCTCTTCGAAGAACCCGGGTACCTTGGCATCTTAGCTGCTACGACGAACGGCTATCTCTACGCCTGGTCCCTTGTACAATCCTCGAAGACGATAATCTGGCGGAACACATTCGGAGATCCATTCCACTCTGGGTTCGAGGGATCAACCTCAACAGGTCAGCCAATCTCAACGGAATTCTTTCCTGCTGACCGTGTCTACAATTGGCCCAATCCAGTCTATGGAGGTTCGACCCAAATTAGGTACTACCTGAAGACGAATGCTGACGTTAAGGTGAAGATATTTGACCTCGCGGGGGACAAGGTCGCAGAGATGGCAGGGCCCGGAGTCGGTGGCATTGACAATGAAGTGAGTTGGAATGTCTCGAAAGTGCAAAGTGGCGTCTACATCGCGCATATCGAGGCGAATGGATCCGGAGAACACGGGGTTGCGCTCGTGAAGATCGCAGTCGTCAAGTGAGGTTTTCTTCCACCAATATCGCTCTGGTACTCTCAGCTCTTTTGATATTGCCGGGAAAGGTTTTCGGTCAGGAAGAGGGTTTTCCTCACCCGGAATTGGAGTGGTACACCATCACGACGGAGCATTTCTTCGTTCACTATCATCAAGGTGAGGAGCGGAGTGCTCGTGTTGTGGCGAAGATAGCAGACGAGATCTACGGGCCCATCACATCGCTTTACAATCATGAGCCCGATCAGAAGGTGAGCCTCATCCTCAAGGATTATGATGACTTCTCGAATGGCGCAGCGTATTTCTATGATAACAAGATTGAGATCTGGGTTCCGGCTCTCGACTTTGAACTTCGGGGCACAGCGAACTGGCTGCGAAATGTGGTGACTCATGAGTTCACTCACATCGTCCAAATCCAGACGGCGATGAAATTTGGTCGCCGGGTGCCGGGGTTCTATCTCCAATGGTTAGGGTACGAAGCTGAGCGGCGGCCGGATGTGCTCAATGGATATCCGAACGTCATCGTCTCTTATCCCATCCCGGGGGCGATCGTTCCGGCATGGTTCGCAGAAGGTGTGGCGCAGTACAATCGGCCAGAGCTACGTTACGATTCGTGGGACAGCCACAGGGATATGATCCTCAGGATGTATGCTCTCGATGGGAATATGCTCTCGTGGAACCAGATGGGAGTTTTTGGGAAGACGAGTCTTGGAAACGAGTCATCGTACAATGCAGGGTTCTCATTTGTTCACTATATAGCTGCACGCTATGGCGAAGACAAGCTCTACGGAATCTCCCGGAATCTCAGCCGGCTTCCTTCGCTCACAATCGATGGAGCGATTGAGAGGGCGACTGGAAAGAGTAGACGTGATGTTTATGAGGAGTGGAGGTCCTGGCTGAAGACACGTTATGTGGAGAGTGTCAGAACCATCAAAGCTCATCTCGTTGCTGGAGAGATCATTTCCGATGTTGGTTTCGGAAATCTCTATCCCGCCTTTTCCCCCGAGGGGAGGAAAATTGCCTACGTCTCGACAAAGGAAGAAGACTATTTCGGTCTTGCCTCTCTGTGTCTTTATGATCTCCAGACGAAAAAGGAAGAACAGCTTGTTGCGGGGGTTCAGTCTTCTCTGGCCTGGTCTGCAGATGGAAAAAAGATCTACTATTCAAAGGCCACTCGAGAGAACAAGCACTGGTCGAGTTATGACGATATTTACGTCTATGACCTTGGATCCGAGAAAGAGTCTCGCTTGACGTACGCTCGACGTGCAAAGTATCCTGCGATCTCACCCTTGGGCGATCGCCTTGCATACGTCACCGAGAGTGATGGGACAGCGAATCTCGCTGTGATCGCGGTCGACGGGACCGGCCAAAGGTTCCTGACGAATTTCAAGGAGGGAGAGCAGGTTTACGCCCCTGCATGGTCACCCGATGGCTCAACTCTGGTATTTGGGTACTCAGACAGGAAAGCACAGCGGCTTGCAAGCATCAGTGCAGAAGGGACTGATTTCAAGTTCCTAACGGAGAGTCCTGAAGACAGTCGGAACCCAACCTTCACACCCGACGGGAAGAAAATCGTCTTCTCATCCGATCGGACCGGCATCTTCAACATTTACTCTCTTGATGTCTCGTCGCACTCGCTCGATCAACTCACGAATGTACTCGGCGGCGCATTCATGCCGACCGTCAATTCAAGGGGCGATCTTGCATTCGCCTCGTACACATCCTCGGGATACAAGATCGCTTTGCTGAGAAGTTATGAACCACTGAAGATTAACGGTGTTCAATACGCCCTCCAATGGCCGGATGCATGGAACTCACTTGACCCATCCCTGGTTGCATCGGCGAATCGCGATACCATCAAAGCCAAAATCGATTGGGCTCGGTTACGCGATTTCGACGATTCGGATGCTTCGAACTCCACAGAGGCGAGTTCCGCGCGTCCGTACAAGAACGTGTTCACGAGTCTCTCACTTTTGCCGTTCTTGCGGGTAGATAATTATAACAGCCGTAACCGCGGGATCGACGTCATCAAGCCTGGGTTCTTCTTCCTTTCGAGTGACGTTCTGGACAAGTATGGGATCTTTGGTGGAGCTGCCATAAACAGACGGGGTGATCGAGATCTGTTCTTCACCTTCGATTACCGTGATAGAGTTCCACTTCTCTATAATCTTGGTCTAGATCCGACAGTCGAACTCGGTGTGTACAACATAAGCAGAAATACCGGTGCGAAGATCGACCTTCCACTTAATACTATCGATGTCGATGTCTCGTACAGTCTGTTCGAGTTCGACGTGAGCTTGCAGCAGAAGATCTTTACACCGGCGCATGATTTGCGCATCGGTTATACGCACAGCCGGTACAATGCAAGCGTCGAGAGTTTTATCCTCCCCGGTCCTCCTCCGGCGCTTGTACCGGCTTCCAGCGACCTGTATTTCATCGGCAATAACTTCTCTGTGACGTGGGATTTCAATGGCTTAGCTCCCTCGCGATATCAAGAGATCAATCCGATCGGGAGAAAACTCGAGTTGAAATATTCTTATGAGTTCAGCAGGTTCAACTCAACAGGCGATTACGAAGTGACGAGTACCGGCCTCCAGCCTCGGTACACACAGTTCAACTTCCATCGAGTGGAGGGCAACTGGTTGGAGCATCTTCCTCTCCCAAATCGAAGGCATACGATGTCGGTCAACCTTCGAGGTGGAAACATTTTTGGTCCTCAGGTTGACGATTTCTTCGACTTCTACGTTGGCGGGCTTATCGGGATGAAGGGATATCCGTATTATGCGCTCGGTGGCAACAAATTTGCCCTGGCGAATCTCACGTATCGGTTTCCGATCTGGGAAGACATCGATACGCGCGTGCTCCAGTTGTACTTTGACAAACTCTATGCAGCATTCTATGGAGATTATGGGGATGCCTGGAGCGGCGATGCAGAACGATTGAAAGACTTCAAGAAGGATGCGGGTGTCGAACTTCGATTAGAGACGTATTCGTTTTATTCCTATCCGACTCGATTCTTCTTCGACGCTTGCTATGGGTTCGACAGGTTCACGCGCGTAATTAACGGTGTTTCAGTGACCTATGGGAAGGAGTGGAGGTTGTACTTTGGCATTTTGTTCGGTTTTGACTTGATGTGAAATAAATTCTGTATGATTCACTTCTGAGGAGAGCAGTGAAGAAGCTATTCATCCCAATCGCCGCAATCTTGATTTGCACTCGCGCCGTCATGGGGGGAGAAGGCGTGAGAGAAAGCCTCTGTAAGGAGAGCAGAGGGAGAGCACCCCGGGTATTCACCGGGAATGTCGTCACGGATCTCTTTTCCACAACTGCTTCGCAGATCTCCCCCGGCGCCATTGACTTTCAAGAATCGAGCAGGATTGAGGACAGCAAGTCACCAGTGCTTGCAGCAGTCCTCTCGGCGGCAGTGCCGGGTGCAGGCGAATTCTATTCTCAGAGTTATATAAAAAGCGGCGCGTTCTTTGCGGCTGAAGTGATCTCGTGGGTTTTCAACGTGTCGTACAACCGGAAGGGTGATCGAGCGACAGATGATTTCCAGAATTTTGCAGATGCCGACTGGAGTGTAGTTGATTACGCAACATGGATAAATCAAAACGGTCACAGCTTCAATCCGAATGTCACGTGCAACATCACAATCAGCTCGAATACAAGCCTGCCACCTTGGAAAAGGGTAAACTGGGCTGAACTCAACGAATGTGAGAGAAAACTCGGTGGCCTTTTCTCTCACACTCTACCGGTGTATGGTGACCAACAGTACTACGAGCTGATCGGAAAATATCCGCAGTTTAACCCGGGTTGGAGAGATGCTGATCGGTCCCACATTTCTGAGGATAACATCTCAGCACTCTTTAAGAGTTATGCTCTCATGCGAGGACATGCGAACGATCTGTACAGTAAGGCGAGTACAGCGCTGGTTGTTGTCGTTATAAACCACATTCTGAGCGCTGCAGATGCTGCCTGGAGCGCAACACGATACAATTCCGTTCACGCGGAACTCGAAATGAAAATGCAGCGCACCCCGTTTGGCGTCGAAATGGTGCCTACCGCCACGGTGAGTGTACGATGGTAGGTCTACGACCTCGTAGAGGTCTTATTTTCTTAATCTTGCGAGGTTGAAGGCACCAGCTGCAAGAAAGAGGAAGTTTGCGAGCCATGCAGTAACAAAAGGGTCGAGCGATCCGTTGTATCCGAAGACTTGACTCGTTTTCATGAACACGAGGTAGATGAAGCAAATGCCAATGCTGATTCCGAACTCCACCGCAAGTCCGCTTCGTCGTTTGGTCGAAGAGAAAGGAACCCCAAAGAAGACGACGATGAAAGCTGCAAACGGGAACGAGATCTTTCCATAGAGGTCCACCAGCCACCGCGAAACTTCGTTACCACTTCGTCGCTGATTCTCAATAAACTTTTTTAGGTCGGGATACTCCATTTCATCTGGTTTTTCTTGCTTCATCTCGATGTCATCCGGGACGAAGTGGAGCCTGCCGATGGGCCACGAGTCGAAGCGCTCGACGAATTCCTTTTCAGCGCCAAACACGCGTCTCATCCCGACTTCGAGAACCCACGATCTTGGATCAGGGTTCCAGCGCATTCGGAGAGCGTCGAAGCGCTCGACAACAGCAGTCTGATTTGTATCGCTGAATTCCTGAATGCTCACTTGATGGGCGATGCTGCTGTCGACATCGAAATAGCCGATCTCAATAATTTCGGTGGGACTTTCTTGCATAAAAATATTGTATTTACCCCAGGATTCCAGATGCTTCTTAAGGTAGACACGTTCGAGGGCAAACTTCTTTTTATTGGCGAAAGGGACGACCCAGCCGTTGAAGTATATCGCGGCAATACTGATGGTGAACGCCACGATCAGGAGTGGAGTCATAAACCGGTAGATGCTGATTCCGCTCGATTTCACAGCCGTGAGTTCGTTCTGGTTCGACATTCGTCCTGCGGTGAAAAGACTCGAGAGAAGCAACGCAACGGGAATCATCAGTTTAATCATCTCGGGCGTGAAGTACAGATAGTAGCGCACGATGAGGCTGAGGCTTGCTCCCTTATCAAGGAAGTCGTCAAGATTCTCCATCATGTCGACGACGACAAAGATTGCAACAAACGCGGCAAGCCCGAAGACAGCAGTGAGAAGGAATTGCTTGATGATATATCGATCGAGGATTTTCATCAGCGGGAGGGCCTATCGAGTCTCCTGGACCTCAGACTCAAGCGCAAACCACCCCCGTGGCACAAATCTCAGGAGCTTCTTCCAGTTCAATGCTCTCATTTCACGTGCAGAACGGATCGTCAAATAAATCCCGAGGATGGTCAGGAAGATGTTTGCGCACCACATGCCAAGGAAAGGAGTGAGGAGGCCGCGGTCGGCGAGTTTCTCCCCGCCGATGAGGCATGCCCAGTAGAAGAGGAAGAACCCGAAGCTCAGACTTGCGGCGACGCCGAAGTTGCCTCGTCGTGCCATCATTCCAAGCGGTGCCCCGACGATCACAAAGACGAAGCACGCGGCTGGGAGGGCGTACTTTTTGTGAACCTCGACCATGTAACGATCGATGTGGATCTCGTTATAGGCGATGAGGCTCTTTTCACTCTCTATCATTCCTTGTATCACTCGCACCCTCGAGAGAGAGTCTCTTTCTGCCACTGCCGCAGAGATGGCGGTGTCCCGTCTCGGAGTCGATCTCACCGCGGAGAGTTGGTTGAAGAACGATTCGACCCGCTTTCGAGATTGTACATTTGCCGCCTTGAGGCTATCAACGTAGGTCATCATGGCCTGAATGCTCAGTTCCCGGTCGCCGCGCGAAAAAGCGTTCTCAGACGATCGTTCGAACTCGAATCCCTCGGCACTCATGGCGATGCGATGCCTCTCAAATCGTATTCGACGGTAATCCTTGAAACTCTCACCTCCCAGTTCATGGATTTCCCCTCTGTGGAGATTCATGATCAGGTGCCGGTAGTCCGGAGAAAAGGAGAGGGTTCCTTCTTCAGCTGTGATCAGGACACTCGTGTTTGGAGTCGTATAGTCATAGATCGTCACGCCTTCGAGATCATTGGAATGCTCAAAGGTTTTACGCACCAAAATGCTATAGCCGCTGATCTCCTGAGAGAAAAGTCCAGAGACGAGTGTAAGCGTGGGTTTCTTTCGTCGGATGTCAGTCGTGAGCACCTTTGCTCTGTGGTTTGCTTCGGGGAGGACGTCATTGTCGAAAAAGAACAAGAGGACGGTGATGACGACCGATGCGAATAGGACTGGTGCCATCATGCGATACAAGCTCACACCTGCCGCCTTCATCGACGTGATTTCGTGATTTGCAGAGAGGCTACCAAACGCCATCAAGGTCGATACGAGAACGGCCATTGGAACGGCGAGGACAAGCATCCACGCGAGGTTCGTCGTCATCAATTCGACGATTACCCAAGTGCTTAGTCCTTTTCCGACGAGTTGGTCGATGAATCTCATCACAAATTGAAGAACGAAAAGGAAGGTAACCACGGTCAGACCGAAGAGAAAAGGTGCAACGTGAGATCGGAGGATATGTCGGTACAGAATCATCGTTTGAAGCCGTCTGTCAGGAGGTCAATGATGAGGCTGCTCCAATATACATAGAAGTACCTCCTTTTTCAATTTTGGGTACGGTGGAAGAAGGTGAACGCTTGATATTAAGGTTTCTTTTTTATACTTTTTTCGCTGATATACACAGAATAAGGAGGAATACATAGCGGCTCGATTGCTAACGGTTCCATGAGAGAAAGAGAGTCGACGATGCTCGCTGCCGGGGAGATTTCCTCGGAAGTGACGAGACCCTCTCTTCTTGACGGACATTGTAGGTGAACATATAATCTTGGTGGTGAAGGGGTGACTGCCGAGCAATCGAAGAGCCGAGTGCACCGCGGAAGTTCAGCCGCTGCTGTGGTGATTTTCCTCCTCGCCTGGGTGTTGATTTCCCTCGGCTTGTCGCGTGGGAAATCTCGCATCGACAAGCCAGACCTCCGCGGGACTTCTGCCGTAAGCGGAACGTTTTCCCCCTCCTCGCCAGACCTCATAATCGAAGACGAGTCTGCAGTTGAGGACACTGTGCCACCTCGGTCGCAGCGATTAGAGCGTCTCCACCGTGCTGCCGCCGCACAAGTTCGTGACACCACTGGCCGAATGGTGAGAGATTCACTTGGTCGGTTGGTGCGCGCGCCGTTCGCTTTCCCCGTCGATTCAACCGCAAGGGTAAAGCAGTTTACATACCAGCGGAAGGACGAGCCGCAAGTATCGATCTTCCAGCCTCGTATTCACCCGCTGTTCCTCCGTCCGAACTATACAGTCTATCATCGAGAAGTGACCCTCGACTCAACTGGAACGTTGGTCATCATCCGCGAAACGGTCGGAGGAAAGGATGTGAAGATTCCACTCATCGTCCCTCTCAGTGATTACATCCGATTGAGTTTTGCAGCTGCCGAGCAGAGTGGCTTCGCGGAACTGGCGCACAGGTACAAGACAAGAGAGAAAAAGGATGAGCTGACGGAGCTCTTGGGGAGCGTCACGAATATTGACATTCCAATTCCACCCAACCCGATTCTCAGCCTTTTTGGTGGTCGAGGCATTAACCTAAGAATATCGGGAGCTGTCGACATCCGGGCAGGATTACGAAACCAGCAAACTGAGCAAGCGACGATCTCTCGGCTCGGGAACGTCCAGAACACACCTGACTTCAATCAAGACGTCCAGATTAATGTTAATGGAACAATAGGCGACAAGCTGAACATCAACGCTGACTGGAACACGCAGAGAACGTTCGAGTATGAAAACCAACTGAAGATCAAATACACCGGATATGAAGATGAAATTGTCCAGAGTGTGGAAGCAGGGAACGTATCACTCTCCACCCCTTCTTCGTTTGTTGGCAGTAGCCAAGCGCTCTTCGGCTTTAAGGCTGCATTTCAGATGGGGCCTCTCAAGCTAACAACCCTCGCCTCTCAAAAGAAAGGTCAAATCAAAGAAGTTTCCTTGACTGGTGGTGCACAAGACCAGACGTTTGAGCTGAGAGCCTATCAATACTCGACGAGCCATTTCTTCCTCGACACACTTTACCGTCGATTGTTCTCCGATTACTATGATAACTTTGTCCCGAAAATCGACCCGACACGTCGGGTAGTTGATATTGAGGTGTGGGTGACATGGCTCGGCGTTGTAGATCCCGATGCGCGCGATGCTGTCGCGTATATTACCCTGGGTCCGCGCCCTCAGCAAGGATACCCGGACTCATTACGGAACACAACGGAAAGCGTATCGGGTCTGGTTGAACAGGGACGCTTCGTGAAACTGAAGAGAGATCAATACACTCTCCATCCCGAGATAGGTTATATCACCCTGAACACTAACGTTCAACCTGAGCAGGCGATTGCCGTGGCTTATCGCGTCGAAAACGGCGCAGGCCCAGATGACGATAGTTTCTATGGTGACTTTACAAATGTTGTCCGCGATACAACCTCACGGCTTGTTCTAAAGCTTGTCAAGCCCAAATTTCTCATTCCTCAATTCACGACAGCATGGAGCTTGATGCTGAAGAATATCTACCCTATCGGCGGACGCGATATCAAGAAGGAGAAGTTCAATCTCAATATTTACTATCAGCCGCCCGGAGCTGAACTGCAGGACAATATTGCTCAGGTCAACCTCATGCAATTATTACGGCTCGACAAAACGGACGAATCTGGGACGGGCCCTCCGGACAACAAGTTTGATTTTACTCCCGGTCTGACGATAGATCCTGCACGAGGAGAAATCATCTTCCCGTCTCTCGAACCCTTCCGTGAAGGGATCATCAAAGGCTTTCAGGATCACCATGTGTCAGCGCCGCCGGATTCTTTTGTTTACGGTGATGTCTACGATACGACTGTAACGGGTGCTCGAAACAACAGCATAAGGGATCGCTTCGACATCAAAGGAACGTATTCATCTGGTACTACCTCGACGTACTCGCTCGGATTTAACGTTGTGGATGGGAGTGTCCAGGTCTTGCTCAACGGCAGGCAATTGCTCGCGAACACCGACTACGTTATGGATTATAGTACAGGACAACTGATCATTCGAAACGATGACGCGCTCCTCCCGGGTGCGAATGTACAAGTCAAGTACGAGCAAAACGATCTTTTCGCACTTGCATCGAAAACACTGCTTGGAACGCGGGGAGATTTGCAGATTAACCCCAAGACGGCACTTGGCTTCACGATCATGAATCTCAACCAGCAGACGCTGAGCGACAAAGTTCGTCTGGACGAGGAACCAACGAACAACACGATCTTTGGGATTGATGGAAGCACCAGCTTTGACGCAGATATTCTCACAAAGGCGGTCAATCTCTTGCCCATGCTTAGCACTCGGACGCCCTCAAATGTCACGCTAAGAGCGGAAGCAGCCTACATGCGGCCGGATCCAAATACCAGTAAGAGTCCAATCCCCATTGACAACCAGAAGGGGGTTGCATACGTTGATGACTTCGAAGGGATAAAACGGACGATCCCGCTCGGAACATCATATGGGATCTGGCGTCACTCGAGTGTTCCCCGGTACATCCCTGGTCTTGATCCCGACCCCGATCACCCGATACCGGATACTGTGAAGGTGTACTCCAAAGCAAGAACGATATGGTACAATATCATCCCAAGTGACGTCGTCGTCAAGGACGTCTGGCCGAATAAGACAGTTGCGCAAGGTTCGGAGCAACAGAATGTCCTCAATATCGAATACAATCCGACAGAGCGCGGAGTATATAACTACTCTCTCGACTTGGAATCGACGCTCTGGGCCAAGCCGAAGAACAATTGGGGAAGCATCATGCGAGTCCTCTCCTCGACAGCAAATAATCTTGTCGACGAGAACATCAACTTTATCGAGATCTGGGCCAAAGTTTATGGAGACGTCAAAGGTGGGAAGATGGTCATTGACCTGGGGCAAATCAGCGAGGATGTCATCCCCAACGGCAGGCTCGACACAGAGGATGGAATTAACCCCGCCTTTCCAGTAAGAAACGGGATCTTGAACGATGGTGAAGACATCGGCATTGATGGACTCACGGACGACCAGGAACGACAAGTTTATTCGGCCTTCGTGGCAAAGTATCCGCAGTTCTCTGCAGATCCAGCCGGCGATGACTACCACTACGATAGTGGATCGAACGACTTCTCGAAGATTAACGGAACTGAGGGAAATGGAAATAGCGAGATCGGCCGCTTACCGGACACTGAAGATCTCAACAACAATGGAATCGTCGACCTCGTCAACAGTTACTTTGAGTACGAGGTGAGTCTCGACACGACGGGCGGGGCTTCGAAGAACCCGCTCATCGTCGGCGGCGGCAACGATGGCTGGTATCAGTTTCGAATACCACTCGTCGACTTTGCAAGAACAGTGGGGGATCCAAGCTTTTCCGTCGTCCAGTTTATTCGCGTTTGGTTTACTGGACTTGATCAGCCTACGCTCATCCGTATTGCGGATTTCAACCTCGTCGGAAATAACTGGCAAGAGGAACAGAAGAACGACAGCACGTTCTCTTTGACGACAGTCAGCATTGAGGACAATCCAGACTATAATAGTCCACCAGGAGTCGTTCGTGCCCGCGATCGCACCCGACCGGATCAGAATATCCTTGCCAATGAGCAGTCATTGGCTCTCGTTCTCCATAACCTTCCAGATGGCGAAAGTCGGCAGGCCTTCCGTTTCTTCTCGTATCGGCCGCTTGACCTTTTCAACTATCGAACCATGAAAATGTTCGTTCGCGGCGATACACATCTCCAGTACAGCGATACGTCGAACTACGATGTCGAGCTTTTCCTGCGGTTCGGGATTGACACCCTGAACTACTACGAGTATCGGGAACCTGTTCATCCTGGAAACCCCAGCGATCCAGCCACTTTGGGATGGGACCCGTTGAACAACATCGAAATACAATTTGCGGAGATTACGTCTGTAAAGCAGGCGAGGGATTCAGTGAGCGCAGCACCTGTTCGCTATCCGGCCAAAAGTGGTCCTCCGGGGTCGACGTACTCTGTCTTCGGCAATCCTACGCTCACCCAGGTCAAGTTTATTTCCATCGGCATAGAAAACCCTCGGAACAAGGGTACGCCGTTTCCAATTTCGGGACAGATCTTAGTGGATGAGCTCCGTCTGACGGATGTCGACGACGAACCTGGGTTCGCGTACCGAGTCGACGCGGCAATCAAGATAGCGGACCTCGCGACAATTGGCATTAATCTATCCAAGATCGACCCCACATTCCACGCTCTCGAAGAGCGATTTGGGAGCAGAAGTACAGGTGTCAACTGGGGAGTGAGTGCAAATCTCTCGTTGGAGAGATTCTTGCCGGACAGCTGGGTCGGCACGAGTATTCCGCTTTCTTATTCACACGTGGAAGGCATCAACAAACCCAAATACCTGCCGGGTACCGACGTCTTGGTGAGTGAAGCTGCCAAACGCGCGGGCGAAGTTGCAGCCTCGAAGGGTGCATCCCCACAAGCAGCGCAGGCGATGAATGATTCCGTTCTTGTCGCTTCCCAGACGCTGCGTGTCTCGGAGTCGTGGGCAATCCCCAGCGCCCGAATTGGTCTCCCGACTGATAAATGGTACATCCGAGACACGTTTAACAAACTCTCACTCGGATTCAACTACAATACTGTCTCCGAACGTAACCCAATCAGTTCGTTCAGCCAAAGTTGGGCGTGGTCGGGGAAATTGTCCTACGCACTCACGTTCAACCCGGACAATTACGTCTCACCCTTTAAGAGTCTTTTCGGAAGTTTCCCAATCCTCAAAGACTACAAGGACTTGAAGATATTCTTCACTCCGACGACGTTTTCCTGGGGTGTCGGCGCCCAGAGATCTCAATCGAGAGAGAGAGTGCGAACTCAGGAAGGCGAGAAGCCCATCGTCCGGAATTTCTTGTCCGACCGTTCCGTTGCCTTTGCGTGGAAATTCACAGAAGGCGGATTGATCAATCCTAGCCTTGACTACGGTCTCGATATCTCAAGCAGCCTTGTGCATCTTGAGACAGACACGAGTGGAGCACAGCGGCCTTTCTCCCAGATCCTTCATGATATCTTTTTTAGCAACAAGTTGATCAATTTCGGGAACGATTACAGCTACAGCCAGCGATTTTCGCTTACTCCTCATCTGAGACTCCCGAGTCTCCTGGACCTCAATCGTTACATTGATGTCACGACGAGCTACCGGTCAGACTATCACTGGTCGAACAACCTCCAGCAACTGGACCTCGGGCGGAGCGCGACCGTCACTGCACAGCTCAATTTGGGTTTGAATCTCCGGCTGAAGCAGCTCACAGATCCGTGGTTCGCCCCGCGGGATTCA
>Ga0315282_10001662_pt1 | contig 41721 bp, 32 predicted proteins | sample YL17G07_20_MG_FD_203693 | JGI IMG/M metagenome (GOLD analysis project Ga0315282, IMG submission 203693) | Sediment microbial communities from Yellowstone Lake, YNP, Wyoming, USA - YL17G07_20 | ecosystem: Environmental > Aquatic > Freshwater > Lake > Sediment | place: USA: Wyoming | collected...
TCCGGAAAGAAGAGGGACTGGGCATGGGCGACGTGAAGATGCTCGGCATGATTGGCGCCTTCCTCGGGTGGAAGCTGATGCTGCTGGCGCTCGTGCTCTCGTCGTTCCTCGGGTCGGCGGTGGGCATCTCGATTGTCGTGGCGGGCAAGGGCGACATGAAGTACAAGTTGCCGTTCGGCACCTTCCTGGCGATTGGCGCCCTGGTGGCGAGCCTGGTGGGCGACCAGATTCTCGGGTGGTACCTGTCGTTCTACTAGTCGATAGTCGATAGTCAATAGTCTGCGTACGACTCACGACTGATGACTGACGACTGACGACCGACGACTGACGACTGACGAGCGCAAGCCTATGAACCAGTACGCCTACGCGCTCATCGGCCTCACCGCGCTGGTCGCGGCACTGGTGGGGCTGCTCACGTTTGCCGCTCTCCGTTTCGGCACCGCGGTCCGCGACATGCGCAAGCAACTGCACGCAGAGGGCGGGGAGCGCGCGTTCATGGCCGCCGCGCTGCAGGAGGCGGTTACTAAGCTCCGCGTCCAGGAACGCGCGATGGCGGCGCGTGCCGAGGCATCCGAACGCCTGAGCGGCCAGATTGTGTCTAGTCTGACCGCGGGGCTGCTCGTCGTGGGGCTCGACGGCGAGGTGCGCAGTTTGAACCCGGCCGGGCATCGGCTGCTCGGCCTTCCGGAGGGCGCCTCCGTCGGGCATTTCCGGGAGCTGCTGGCGCGAGCCGCACCGCTCGGCGCCGTCATCGACGAGTGCCTGGCCAAGGCGCAGCCGATCGTCCGGCGCGCCTTGCAGATGCCGCAGCCGGCGAGCGTCGCGACGCACCTGGGCGTCACCGTATCGCCGCTCTTCAACGAGCGGAACGAGCTGCAGGGCGCCATCTGCCTCTTCAGCGACCTGACGGCGGTGGTCGATCTCGAGGAGCAGGTGCGGCTCAAGGACAGTCTCTCACGCCTCGGCGAGCTGACGGCCGGCCTCGCGCACGAGTTCCGCAACGGGTTGGCGACCATCCACGGCTACGGCCGGCTGATCGAGCCGGAGAAGCTGCCGCCCGCGTACCGGCCGTATCTCGCGGGCATTCGCGAGGAGACCGATTCGCTCGGGCGCATCGTCACCAACTTCCTCACCTTCGCACGGCCGGTCCAGCTCACGCTCACGCCCGTCGCGTTGCGGCTGGTGGCCGAACGGGCGGTGGACGAGATCAGCACGGAGGTCCAGGCGCGCGGCGGCGAGGTGGGGCTGGAAGGGGAGTTTCCGATCGTCGACGGCGACGAGGTGCTGTTGCGCCAGGTCTTCCAGAACCTGCTGCGCAACGCCCTTGAAGCGTGCGCTGCAGGCCCCTCGCCCGTCCCGCCGCGCATCGTCATCGAGGGGCAGGTGGACTACGCGCAGCGGCAGGCGCGCATCGCGGTCAACGACAATGGTCCGGGCATCGACCCGGCGGCGCGCGAGCGGATTTTCCGGCCGTTCGTCACCTCGAAAGGCGACGGCACCGGGCTCGGCCTGGCGCTCGTGCAGAAGATCATCGTGACGCATAACGGCCGCATCACCGCCGGCGCGGCCCCCGGCGGCGGTGCCAGCCTGCAGATCGTGCTGCCGCTCCCTCCGGCGCCCTAGCCGGCACACGACGGCCCTCGCGAGCGCCAGCCCCCGGCCCCTGGCCTCCAGCCCCTGGCCTCTAGCCCCTGGCCCCTGATGCCTGATCCAGATCTGTTAGCCAGTGTTCCAGGATGGCGCACGCCCGATGGCCGATCGTGGCAGTCCACACCCCCAGGACTGGTGCCAACCGGCTATCCTGCCGATACTTGCGGTGATGCCGTCTGCGGCGCGCGCGCCGTGGCAGCCCCATTGCTCACCCCTTCGATGACCGTCATGAAACCGCCACATCGCACGTTTCACCCGGCGTTGGGATTTTCGTTCATCGAGCTGGTGATGGTGCTGGCAGTTGTTGCGATCGTGGCAGCCATCGCGCTGCCGACCATTGGCAGAGTGGCCGATTCCATAAGGGTCAGCACCTCGGGGCGCGCCGTGGAGCGCGAGTTGCAATCGGCGCGGCTGACGGCCGTTTCGGCCAACCGGGCGATGCGCGTCCGGTTCAACTGTCCCGGGCCGGGCCAGTTCCGGATGGTCGAACTGATCGGCACGCCGCGGGCACCGGACGCGGCCGACAGCGCGGCGGACCGCTGCGATCCGGTCAAGTATCCGTACCCGGTACCCGATCGCAACGTTCTGACGCGCCCGAACAACGATGGGCCGGTCCGCACGATCGACTCGCTCGTCCAGTTCACGACGACGACCACGGTCGAGTTCTGGCCCGACGGCACCGCGCACAGCCAGGGGGCGAGCAATCCGTGGCCGGCCATCGTCGCGCCAGTGACCATTTCCGTCCAACGGGGCACCTACACCAAGTCCATCACGGTGAATGGCGTTGGAAAAGTACAAGTGCAGTAGTAACGAATCGGGCTTCTCGCTGGCCGAGACGCTGGTCGCCGTGACGCTGCTCGCGACCGGCCTGCTGACCCTTGCGCAGCTCTTCGCCATCTCGACCAACTCCAACCGTGCGGCCCGATCGACCACGTTCGCCTCCGTCCTGGCGGAACAGAAGATAGAGCAGCTGCGCGGGCTGACGTGGGGCTTCGACATCCTGGGGCTGCCGATCAGCGACACGACCAGCAACATCTCGGTGTCGCCCGAACAGCCAGTGGGAGGGTCCGGGCTCTCGCCGGGCGGGTCACTCACGCAGAACCAGGTCGGCTACGTGGACTATGTCGGCCGGTTCGGCGAGACGCTCGGCGGCGGAGCGAGCCCGTTGCCGGGAACAGTGTACATCCGGCGCTGGACGATCGAGCCGCTGCCCACCAATCCGAACAACACGCTGATCTTGCAGGTGCTGGTGACGCCGTTCAGAAACCGCGGCGTCGCTGATCAGGGCTCCGTCGCGAGGATGCCCGAGGAGGCGCGGCTCGTCAGCGTCAAGACGAGGAAGGCGCAATGAGCGCTCAAACAGGCGGCGCCCGGCGGGACCGCCCTTGCGGCGGGCGGGTTGGCAGGCCCGGCTGGATGGCCGAGGGGGGCTTCAGCATCGTGGAGGTGCTGGTCTCGTGCGTCATCATGCTGGTCGTGACCGCCGGCGTCTTCTCGCTGCTGAACCCGGCGCAGGGGACCTTCCAGGCGCAGCCGGAAGTGTCCGACATGCAGCAGCGGCTGCGGGTCGCGATCGACTCGATGAGCAGTGACCTGGTGATGGCGGGCGCCGGTACCTACTCGGGCGCGGCGGTCGGGTCGCTCGGTAACTACTTCGCGCCGATCCTGCCCTACCGCGAGGGCGTCACCAACCCCGATCCGCCGCAGACCTTCAAGACCGACACGGTCACGCTGATGTTCGTTCCCAGCACGGCCGCCCAGACCACGCTCTCGACGCCGATGCCGCAACCGTCGGCCGAGCTCAAGGTGAACACCGAGCCGGGTTGCCCGGTCGGCGACCCGCTGTGCGGGTTCTACGAGGGCATGCAGTGCATCATCTTCGACGAGACGGGCGCGTACGACCAGTTCGTGGTGACCAACGTGCAGGAATCCGCCATGCACCTGCAGCACAACGAGAACAAGCTGAACAAGTCGTACAGCGCCAACTCGTACATCACCCAGGTCGCCTCGCACACGTACTACCTGAAGACCGACGACGCGACGCAGACCTATCAGTTGATGCACTACGACGGCAACAAGACCGACACGCCGATTGCCGACAACGTCGTCGGCCTCCGGTTCGACTATTTCGGCGAGCCCGAGGCGCCACGGCTGACGGGCAAGCCCCTCACCGATCTGCATGGGCCGTGGACCACCTACGGGCCCAAGCCACCGGCGGTGGGCGTGACGACCAGCAACTGGCCGGCCGGCGAGAACTGCACGTTCATGGTGGTGAATGGGCAGCAGGTGCCGCGCCTTGCGGACCTGTCGCCGGGCTTGATCGGCCTGGTTCCGTTGACCCAGCAGATGCTGACCGACGGCCCGTGGTGCCCCGATGCCACGTCGGGCACGCGGTTCGATGCGGATCTGTTTCGCGTTCGCAAGGTGCGCGTCACGGTGCGCGTGCAGGTCGCGTCGAAAGCGTTGCGGGGTCCGGCCGGGACCCTGTTCTCGCATGGCGGCACCTCGCCGGGCGGCGAGCGATGGATTCCGGACCAGGAGATCCGCTTCGACGTCACGCCGCGCAACCTGAACCTCGGGCGGTGAAGACGATGGCCGGCATGAGCCAAACCGCGTCGGCTGCGATCGACGGGAAGGAAAGGGGCAGTCACCGTGCGGACGAACTGTGAAGCGGCCCGGCGGGACTTGGTCAGGCCTGCCGCGACTCGATCACGGTGGGCCGACGAGCGGGGAGTCGCGCTCGTCATCGCCATGATGGCCTTGCTGTTGATGACGGCCCTCGGTCTCGCCCTCGTCCTGACCACCTCCACCGAGACGATGATCACCGGCAACTACCAGCAGGGGCAGGAGGCGTTCTATGCCGCCGACGCAGGCCTCGAGCGCGCGATGCAGGACTTGCTGACGGTGCCCGACTGGAACCGCATCCTCGCCGGCGCCACCACCTCGGCGTTCGTCGATGGCGCTCCCGGCGACCGGACGCTGGCGGACGGCACGAACCTGAATCTGCCGCAGGTGGTCAACGTGGCGGACTGCGGCAAGCTGACGGGGTGCTCGGACGCCGACATGAACGCGATCACACCCGATCGTCCCTGGGGCCTCAACAACCCGCGCTGGCAGCTCTACGCGTACGGCTCGATGGAAGACCTGGTCCCCACGGGGACGATCAACTCGCCGTTCTATGTGGTCGTCCTGGTTGGCGACGACCCGTCGGACATCGACAACGATCCGCTCCACGACGGCGGCCCGCCAGCCGGCGGGGGGACGAATCCGGGACTCGGCGTCCTCGCGATGCGCGTCGAGGCGTTCGGTCCGCGGGGTGCGCACAAGGTGGTCGAATGCACGGTCGCCCGCACCGATAGCTCGGAGCTCGAGCGCGGCTACACCGGGCAGCGCGGGCAGGACGAGCAGAACCGGCGCGCCCGCAAGGCGGCGGTACAAACGCCCGGCGCCGGGCTGACGCGATCGGACATGTCGGTGAACACGGGCGGATTGGTCGTCAGGTAGCGCTCACTGGTTTCCGCAGCCTCCGGGCGGCGGCCTCGGCCGCACCGGCGGGCGGGGAACACGGGACAAGGCTATGAACAGCGCCAGATCGGCAGTCATCGGCGGCATCGTGGCAGCGGTCGTGTTGGGTGCGGCAGCGGACGCGTCCGCGCAGCTCGACCCGCTCCTGTTTCTGAAGAACACCAGGCCGAACGTCCTGCTGGTCGTCGACACCGGAAACCGGATGCAGCGGGACGCCGCCAACGACTACTACGACCCGTTCACCTACACGCTCCAGAACCTGTTGTGGGAGGGGTCGCTCAACGTCACTCCCGCCAACACGGCCGCGCAGTACCGCCGCAAGTACGTCAACCTCGCGCACAGCGACTTCTCCGTCACAACCGACAAGTTCGTCGCCGACACCATCACCGCCGTCCGCGACCTCGATCCCGGCAACGCGTTCGCCACCTTCGAGGCGAAGACGCGGCTGTCGGTGGCGCGCGTGGGCCTGAGCGAGGCGATCCGCGAGAACCAGACGGCCGTCCGGTTCGGCCTGATCAAGATGCGTCAGGTGAACCCCCACATGCCGACGGCCGCCCAGTCGCCCAACGTCTACCCGGTGCGGGTGAGCGACCCGAACGAGCAGACCTCCGAAACCGGCGGCGCCGGGAAGTGGAGGATCACGCGGCCGATCGTGGACAGCTCCAACGGCACGGTGGCCACCGTCCAGACGCCGCTCGTCAAGGCGGACGCTGCCACCGCCAACAGCGACGTCCTGACGATTCTCAACCGGGTGCCCTCGGATGCGAACGCCCTCATCCCGGCGGGTAACGACGCCGTGAATATCCTGGATACGCCGGTCGAGTACATGCTGGACGACGCCAAGTCCGAAGCGGCACGGTTGATTGCGGCCGACACGGCCTGCCGGAATACGGCCGTCGTGCTGGTCGTCGGCGGAGGCGAGGGGACGACCGCGGCCTCGCAGAACCCGCAGGGCAAGGCTTCCCAATTCGTGAACGTCTCCGGCCGCCGCGTCCCGATCTACGTGGTCGCCATTGCACCGCCTGCCGCGGCCGTCGCCCAGCTCCAGGCGATTGCCACCAACAGCGGCGGCCAGTACTTCGAGATCACCCAGGCAATGGTCGACGCGGTCACGCCGGGCCAGCCGATTCCCGAGGTGGTCCGGGCGGTCAACCTCGCCGTCCAGCACACGTTCGCGTCGCTGACCGATTTCAACACCGCACCGACCGTCCAGTTGCCCTACGGGCCTTCGACCGAGTATCAGGTGACGAGCCCGATCATCGGCACGGTGAACCTCGACAATGCCAAGGACATCAGCGGGGCTTCGCTGCCCAACTCGGTCATCACCAACACGGCGAGCGGCGTGGTCGTTCCGCAACGCTCCAACGTGATGGTGACGGCCGGGTTTGCCGTTCCCGGCGGCCCACTCAGTCCGACCGTGCCCGGCCCCGGCTTCGAAGGCAGGCTGCGCGCCTTCAGGGTGTACAAGCCGGTCGCGGACAGCACCAAGCCGTCCGGCTGGAAGTTCGTGAGCGACGGTACGCGTCTGTGGGTCGCGCGCACCCCCACCGCCGCCGAGGGCGCCCGGAACATCTACACCTTCGTGCCGGGCGTGGGGATGATTCCGTTCGATGCGACCGCCCACGCCGCCGATCTCCAGCCGTACCTGCGGACCTCGTCGGTCGCCGAGACGGCCGCGCTGATCGACTTCATTCGCGCCTTGCCGCTCGGGGCCGTCGTCGACTCGACCCCCGCCATCATGGACCCGCCCTCGCTCGACCCGCCGCCCGACAGCGATTACCCCGGCTTCCAGGCCAACAACAAGGACCGCCGGAGCCTGGTCTGGGTTGGGCTCAACGACGGCATGCTCCACGCCATCGACGGGCGGACCGGGATCGAGGTGTATGCCTTCATCCCGTTCAACCTGCTGCCGAAGCTCCGGGCTCTTCGAGTCGGGCAGTCGATCGACAAGTTTCTGTTCTTCGCCGACGGCTCGCCCAAGGTGGCGGATGTGAAGGTGGGCGGTGTGTGGAGGAGCTACCTCATTATCGGCGAGGGTCCCGGCGGGACGTTCTACCAGGCGCTGGACGTCACCCTCGACGGCATGGCGACGACCGTGTCGCCGACGAGCGACAGCATCAGCACCGTGCTGAGCTACTTCACCGATCCGAGTCGCGTCGAGTTCAAGTGGAGCTTCCCGAGCTACACGGACTTCGACTACACCATCAATTATGCCACCTCGCCGTATGGCGACGTGAAGGCCTCGGCATCCGCGCTGGAGAAGAGCGTGGGCCAGACGTGGTCCGACCCGGCCGTCGGCCAGGTCGAGAGCACGAGCGGCAAGTACGTGGTGCTCACGGGCTCCGGCTTCCTCCCGTACTCGGTCCAGCAGCAGGCGAATCGTGGCGGCACGGTGGCGGGCACCACGTTCTACATGATTGACCTCGAAACCGGCACCGTGCCCTCCGCGGACTGGTACCGCAACGTCGGGAGCGACGGCACCGCGGAGACCGTGGACAACTGCGCCACGAACCTGTCGCCGGGGAAGGGCTGCGTCGAGATCAAGAACGCGCTCCAGGCCGACCCGGTGGCCACCGGTCCGCCCGACTCGCGATTCATCACCGCGGCCTACATCGGCGACCTGGACGGCCGGTTGTGGCGGCTCGACATCGGACTCGACGCGGGACTGAACGCGACGATCAAGAGCGGCCCGCTGAAGCTGTTCGACGCCGGCGCCGCGCACCCGCTGTTCTCGTCGCTGGCTGTCGTCAACGTCGGCGGCACGCAGCAGTACGTGTTCTTCGGAAGCGGCAGCGACCTGCTGCCGTCGATCGGCGTCAGTCAGTCGTACAAGCTCTACGGCGTGCTCGACTCGGGCACGACCGGCACGGCGAAGTTCGCGCTCGATCTGACCGCGGTGGACGGGTCCGGCGACGACGAGAAGGTAACGGCCTACCCGGCGGTTGCGGGCGACATCGTCTTCTTCACCACGACCAGCTTCAAGCCGGCCACGCCGTGCACGGCACCCGACGCGAACCTCTACGCGCTGACGTTCATCGGCGGCGCGGCGTACACGGGCGGCGCGACCAGCAGCAGTAGCAAGAAGGGCGGCGGGGGCGGGACCACCACCTCCGGCGGTCAGAAGATCAGCACCGTCACCGGCGCCCGCGCGACCGCGCCGTTCATCGTGGACCGGCACCTTGCGTTCGGCGCGGGCGGGAACGTCGAGATGTTCGGGGATCCCGAGGGGTTCAACAACGGCATCGGCCAGGTGGGTGTCAGAATCCTCTCGTGGCGGGAGGTCCGGTAGTGGCGCGGTGGGTGCTGTGTCCGGCCTGCGGCACGCGGATCCGTGAAGGGCGCGAGCGATGCCTCCGGTGCGGCGAGCGGCTCCAGGGAGCCGCGCCCACCTCGGCCCCGTGGTGGCGTCGCCGCGGGCCCGTGTCGGCCGCAGCGGCAGTCGCGGTCCTGGCCGTGATGCTTGTCGCGGTCTGGGCGTCGCGCCCCCGGCCAGGGCCAGGGCCGACGCCCGTCACCCGGGCGGCCGTGGCGCCGCGCCCGACCGTCGAGACGGCTGGCGAGCCGGTCGCACGGGCGCCCGTCGAGTCCCCCCCGGATCCGCCCCGGGCCGGCCACGTCGCGTACGCGCGCGGCGACTTCGAGGGCGCGCTGGCCCGCTACCGGGAAGCGGTCGAGAAGAACCCGCAGGACGCCGAGTCGCTCAGCAACCTCGGCGTGGTCCTCGCGCGCCTGGGTCGGCCCGAGGAGGCGATCCCGTATTTCGAGCGGGCTATCCAGCTCAATCCCGCCCGGTGGGCCTATCACTTCAATCTCGCGCACGTCTGCGGGCAGCTGACGGAGTGGGATCGGGCAGTCGAAGAATATCGGGCCGCGGCCCAGCTCTTCCCCGACGATTACGTGACCGAGTTCAACCTGGGGATGGCGCTGCACAAGAAAGGCGACGAGCAGGCGGCGGTCGTGGAGTTCGAGCGGGCGGTCGCCGAGGCGCCCGAGGATGCGGGCTTCCGCCTGTCGCTGGCGATGAGCTACGAGCGGCTCGGGCGCCTGGCCGCCGCGGCGGGCGCGTACCAGCGCTTTCTCGAGCTCGCCCCGACGGCGCCGGAAGCTGACCGCGTCCGGCAGAAGATGGCCATCCTGACCAAAGCGGCGCCGGGCCCGGCGGGGGAGAACCAGCCGCCCGCCCCGCCCAAAGGGGGCTAGCGGCCACTTCTTGACCTTGCGGTGCAGGGTGCGTAGGATCGATCCTGCTGAGACAGGAGCCTCAGTTCTTGCCATGTTCCGAACAACTCTCGTCTGGGGCCTCGCCGCGGTGCTCGCCGCCTCGACGGCCGGCGCGCAGTCGCTCGGAGACGTCGCCCGCAAGGAAGAAGCGCGGCGCAAGACGATCAAGCAGCCGTCCAAGGTGTACACGAACGAGGACCTGAAGAAGATCGCCGACTCGCTGCCGCCGCCGCCCGCTCCGGAGGCGGCCCCTGCCACGACCGGGGCGGACAAACAGCAGAAAGTGGCCGAGGAGAAGCCGGCCGAGCCCGAGGAGCCGGCCAAGGACGAAGCCTACTGGCGGGGGCGGATCACGCAAGCGCGTGAGCAGCTCTCCCGGACGCGCACCTACATGGAGGCGATGCAGAGCCGGATCAACGCGCTCACGAACGATTTCTACGCGCGCGACGACCCGGCGCAGCGGGCGCAGATCGCGAACGAGCGGCAACGGGCGCTGGGCGAGCTGGACCGCCTCAAGGGCGAGGAGAAGCAGCAGATCAAGGCGATCGCCGACATCGAGGAAGAAGCGCGGCAGGCCGGCGTGCCGCCCGGCTGGCTGCGGTGACCGCCTCGGCCGACGCGCTGCAGGTGACGTCCTTGGCCGCCCGAATCTCCCGTTCGACGTTCCACGTTCTGCGTTGCCCGTCTTGTGTCACCCGCCCGTCCACGGTACTGGCGTCCCGCCCGTGACCAGTCCCATCCTGCTCGTCGAGGACAAGGAGTCGCTTCGGCGGATGCTGAGGTTCGCGCTCGAGGCGCGCGGCCACACCGTCGTCGAGGCGTGCGACGAGCCCGAGGCCGTCCGGCTGCTTCACGAGGCCCGGCCCGCGCTGGTCGTGTCCGACCTGCGCCTGCCCGCCGGCGACGGGTTCGGCGTGCTGCACGCCGCCAAGGATCTCGACGCCGAGCTGCCGGTCATCGTCATGACGGCGTTCGGCAGCATCCAGGACGCCGTGGCGGCGATCAAGGACGGCGCGCTGGACTTCCTGCCCAAGCCGATCGACCCCGATCATCTGCTGCTGCTGGTGGACCGCGCGCTCGCGCAGCGGCGCATGGCCACCGAGTACACGCTGCTCAAGGAGGAGCTCGCGTCGCGTCTCGGCGGGCCGGAGATCGTCGGCGAAGCGCCGGCGCTCAAGCAGGTCCTCGTCTCGTTGCAGCGCGCGGCGGGGACCGACACGACCGTCCTGCTGCAGGGCGAGAGCGGCACCGGCAAGGAGCTGTTCGCGCGGGCGCTCCACGCCCTCAGCCTCCGCGCCGACGCGCCGTTTGTGGCGATCAACTGCGCTGCGATTCCCGAAGGCCTGCTGGAAACCGAGCTCTTCGGCCACGAAAAAGGGGCGTTCACCGACGCGAACGTGCGGAAGCAGGGGAAGTTCGAGGTGGCGCACCGGGGCACCATCTTCCTCGACGAGGTCGGCGACCTCCCGCTGTCGCTGCAGGCGAAGATCCTGCGTGCGATCGAGCAGCGGACCTTCGAGCGCGTCGGAGGCAACGCGCTGATCCACGTCGACGTCCGCGTGGTGGCGGCGAGCAACAAGAACCTGCGCGCCGCCGTCGCTGCCCGCCAGTTCCGCGAAGACCTGTACTTCCGCCTGTCGGTCTACCCGATCACCATTCCGCCGCTGCGCGAGCGCCGGGAAGACATCCCGATCCTCGCCCGGCACTTCGTCGATCGCTTCTGTCGCGACATGAAGAAGCAGCGGCTGATGCTCTCGGACAGCGCGATCCGCCTGCTCGAGCGGTACCGGTGGCCCGGCAACGTGCGCGAGCTGCAGAACTGCATCGAGCGGGCGGTGATCCTCGCCGAGGGCGACACGATCCACCGCCACCATCTGAGCCTCGCCCCTCCCGTCCCGGCCGCTGAAAAGGGCGAGTCGCGCCCCTTGGCCTCGTTCGACCTGTCGGGGAGTCTCGCCGACGCGTCGCGCCGCGTGCTCGCGGAAGTCGAGCGCCAGAAGCTGCGCGAGGCGCTGGAGGCAGCGGGAGGGGACCGGGCACGCGCAGCCGAACTGCTGCAAGTGAGGTACAAGACGCTTCTCGCGAAGCTGAAGCAATACGGGCTGGACACGTAGGACCGACACGCCCCTTACGCGCTGAATCCCACCCGCCTGAGCGCCGCCTCGAGTTCTTCCTCCGAGACGTCATCGGCTATCGTCGTCGTGCCGATGCCCGGCGACAGCACGAAATGCAGGCGGCCGTCGACCACCTTCTTGTCGAGCCCCATCGTCTCGATGATCTGGCCGGCGGAGAGGTCGCCGATCGGCGGGAGCGGGCCAAGCTGCCCGATCAGGCGGACGAGCGCCTGGCGGGCGTCATCTGCGAGGAGACCGCGCGCCACCGACAGGTCGGCAGCGACGAGCATGCCGTACGCGACCGCCTCGCCGTGCCGGAAGCGTCGATACTTGGTGATCACCTCGATCGCGTGCCCGGCCGTGTGGCCGTAGTTCAGCACGCGGCGCGGCCCCGCCTCGCGCTCGTCCGCCGCCACGATTGCCGCCTTCAGCCGGCAGCATTCGGCGACGAGCGAAACGAGCACTTCCGGGTTGCGCGCGAAGATTGCCGTCATGTCGCGGGAGATGCGTGCGAACACGTCGGCGCTCAACGCGACCCCGTACTTGATCGCCTCGTAGAGACCCGAGCGGAACTCGCGTCTCGGCAGCGTGGCGAGCACCGCCGGGTCGATGACGACCAGCGACGGCTGGTAGAAGGCTCCGATCAGGTTCTTGCCGAGCGGATGATTGACCCCGACCTTGCCACCGACCGAGGCGTCGACCTGAGCGAGCAAGGTGGTCGGCACATGGGCGAGGCCGATGCCCCGCAGGTAGGTGGCGGCCGCGAACCCGGCCATGTCGCCGACGACGCCGCCGCCGAGCGTGACGATGGCCGCCGCCCGATCGGCGCCCGCCCGGATGAGCGCCTCGTAGATGCGGGCGACGGTCGGCAGGTTCTTGAAGCGCTCGCCGTCGGGCACCAGGATGGGCTCGGTCCGCGCACCGGCCGACACGGCCCTTCCGTGGAATCGCCAGACGGTTGGATTCGACACGACGAACCGGCGCGCGGCGACGTGCTCGTCGAGCAGGCCGCTCAGGCGCGAGGCGAGCCCCTCTCCGACCAGCACCGGGTAGGGGTGCGACCGGGTCTGCACGTCGATTCGGATGGCATCCATCTGTCTTCGAAGGCGGTCGAATGTCGCCGGGACAATGGTAGGATAGCTTAATCGAAGGACGACCGAATGGCGAAGAACAGCGAGAAGCAGGAAGCGTTCGTCACCGAGATCACGCCCCGCTCGGAGGATTTCTCGCGTTGGTACACCGACGTGGTCCGCCGGGCGGAGCTGGCCGACTACTCGCCGGTGAAAGGCTGCATGGTGATTCGCCCGTACGGCTATGCCGTGTGGGAGCTGATGCAGCAGGGGCTCGATCGCCGCTTCAAGGCAACCGGCCACGTCAACGCGTACTTTCCGCTCCTCATCCCCGAGAGCCTCCTCCGCAAGGAAGCGGCCCACGTGGAAGGGTTCGCCCCCCAAGTCGCCTGGGTGACCCGTGGAGGGCAGGAGGAACTCGAGGAGCCGCTGGCGATCCGCCCGACCTCCGAGGCGATCATCGGGACGATGTACGCCAGGTGGATCCAGTCATGGCGCGACCTGCCGATCCTGATCAACCAGTGGGCGAACATCGTCCGGTGGGAGAAAGTGACGCGGCTCTTCCTCCGCACCACCGAGTTCCTGTGGCAGGAGGGTCACACCGCTCACGAGACCGAGGAGGAAGCCGAAGAGGAGACGCTGCGCATCCTCGAGGTCTACCGCGACTTCGCCGAGAGCGAGCTCGCCATGCCGGTCATTGGCGGCCGGAAGAGCGAGAGCGAGAAGTTCGCGGGCGCCAACCGCACCTACTCGATCGAGGCGCTCATGGGAGACGGCCGGGCGCTGCAGGCCGGCACCACCCACAACCTCGGTCAGAATTTCGCGAAGGCGTTCGAGATCCGCTTCCAGGCGCGCGACAAGTCGCTGCAGTACATCTGGGGCACCTCATGGGGAGTCTCCACGCGCCTGGTGGGTGGCGTCATCATGACGCACGGCGACGAGAACGGCCTCATCTTCCCGCCGCACGTGGCCCCCTATCAGGTCGTCATCGTGCCGATTCCGCGCGGCAACTGGCGCGAGACGGTCCTGCCCGCGGCGCAGGCGATTCGCGACAACCTGGCCGCGCGCGCCGTCCGCGTGTTGCTCGACGACCGGGAGGCGTATACGCCCGGCTGGAAGTTCTCGGAATGGGAGCTGCGGGGCGTGCCGCTCCGGCTCGAGATCGGCCCGAAGGACCTCGAGCGGGCCCAGGTCCTGCTCGTGCGCCGCGACACCCGCGAGAAGCTGCCGACGCCCGTCGACGGGCTGCCGGGACGCGTTGCCGACCTGCTGGAGACCATTCAGCGCTCGCTCTTCGAGCGCGCCCTCCGGTTCCGGGAGGAGCACACCACACGCACCGCGTCGTACGACGAGTTCAAGGAGATCATGGAGGGACGCCCCGGCTTCGTGATCGCGCCCTGGTGCGGGTCGGACGCCTGCGAGGCCGGGATCAAGGCCGAAACGCAGGCGACGATCAGGAACCTGCCGCTCGATGCCCCGGTGCCCGGCGAGCCGTGCCTGCGTTGCGGCAAGCCGGCGAGGACCGAGGCCTACTTCGCGAAGGCGTACTAGCCTGGGGCGAGGGAACAGGGACGGGCAAGCAGAGAGCAGGGTTCAGGACCCGAACAGCAGGATTGCGGCATCCGGCCAGCGCGTGCGGATGCGCTTGACCACTGCGTGCCGGGCGGTAATGCGCTCGCGGCGGACGATCTCGCGAAATGCCTCCGCGAGGTGCGTGGTCCACCAGTCGCCCGGCGTGCCTCTGCCCGCCGCCCGGTGACAGGCTCGCGCGATCGGCTCGAGGCAGGTCGCATCGCCGATCGCGCTGGCCGCCGCCAGGAATTCCACCGGCAGCGGGTCGTCGGTCGTCTCGATCGTCTCGCGCAGGTCGTACAGCGCCACCCGGCTGCCTCGCACAGCCAGCGCCTGGTGCGCGGTGCCCCGCGCGACGCGCCACCTGGCCCGCTCTTCCGGTCTCGCCTCGCGCTCCTCGCGCTCCCGGATGACGGCCACGAGGCGATGCAGCGTCGGCAAGGGGAGAGCGCCGGCCGGGGCGGTGATCCGCCGCTGCAACTGGGCGGGATCGTCGGGGAGGCTCCCTTCGGCGGCGGCCGCCACGTCAGCCTCTGGCGCCGGCTTGCCCTTCAGGCCTCCCGCGCGCCTGGCGCGCTGCCGCACGGCCGCGCTCTTGTCCTGCCCCAGTCGCTTCCAGACCGGCGCCAGCGCCTTGCCCGGGACCTGAGCGAGCGCGTCAATCGCGGCCAGCCGGACGTGTGGGTCGCGGCTGGCGTCGAGCGCGACCCCGATCAGGCGATCGAGCGCCGGCGCCCCTTCAGGAGAGCAGAGAAACGTCCGGGCGACCCCGATCGCCGCGAGCACGACCGAGGTGTCGGCGTCATCGAGGGAGGCGAGTGAAGGCTCGAGGCCGCGGACGTCGCCGATGCTTTCGAGCGCGGTCAACGCTCCGGTCCGGGCCGTCGCCGCAGCGGGGGAGCGGACCACCGTGACCAGTCGCTCGACGGCGCGCGAGCCGATCACCGCGAGCCGCGCAACGGCCGCCTCGCGCCGGACCGGATCCTGGCCGATCAGATCGGCGATGAGCGCACGGACTTCCTGCGCCGCGGACGGCTTGATGACCACGGTGGCTAAGCTTATCGCAAGATGGCGTATTCGGCGGACCAGTCTTCGGGCTGCGGGCTCCGGGCTTCAGCACGGCCCGACGTCCGAAGCCCGACGTCCAAAGCCGCGAAACGCCGTACATGCGAACGGGCGAGCGGAGGGACCTCCTGCTCGCCCGTTGCGCATCAGTGCCCGTCAGGTCTACTTGGTCAGCCGGACGACCAGCGCGGCACGCCGGTTCAGGCGCCGCGTCTCCTCGCGCGAGTTGTCGTACTTCGGCCGCTCCTCGCCGTAGCTGACCGTCTTGAGCCGGTCGGCGCTGATGGCGCGACCCACTAGGTAGTCGCGCACGGAGTTGGCGCGCCGCTCGCCCAGCGCGAGGTTGTACTCGGCGGTCCCGATGTTGCAGGTGTGCCCCTCGATTTCGATCTTCAGCTCCGGATCGTCCTGCATCGCGCGGACGACCTCGTCCAGGACGCGGGTGGCATCCGGCCGGAGCGAGTAGCGGTCGAAATCGAAATGCACGTCCTCGAAGGTGTACTCCTTCTTCGGCGGCCGCACGACCTGGATGGTCACCGAGTCCGACGCGGTGCCGCCCTTGCCGTCATCGACGGTGACCGTCACCGGCACCGGCCCTTCCTGGTCTGGCGCGGTCCAGATCGTCTGCCGGTCCGACGGATTGGCGAACCTGCCGGCCGGCGCGCTCCACCGGTACGCGAGCGCGTCTCCGTCGGGGTCCTGCGCATCTGCCGTCACCGTCGAACTCCTACCCACCTCCACCGTGCACGGCTCGCAGCGCGCCTTGACCGTCGGCGGCCGGTTGGCTGGCGGCGGCGGAGGTGGCGGCGGAGGCGGCGGGGGTGGTGGCACGTAGATGCGCGCGCCGGGGTGATAGCCGAGGCGTGCCTGGAGCTGCACCGAGTCGGCGGTTTCGTCGCTCTGGTTCGGGAAGTCGCTGCGCGGTTTCAACACCGCCGCCCATCCGAGACCCGCGCCCGCGAAGAAGCCGCTCGGGTGGTGGTACTGGACGCCGACGAGCGCGTCGAACGGGCTCTGGACGGTGTACGGCGCCGGCAGGCCGATCTGGCCCTGCGCCGGCGTGCGCGTCACGGTGCTGTCGAAGTAAGCCTCCCCGTGGAGCTCGGCAATGAGTCGGACCCTGGACCGGGTGGGGAACGCCGCACCGAACCCCCACCGGAAGCCGCTGCTGAGGCCCGCACCAAGGTGCGCGGCCGTCGCGTCCGGGCTTCCCCGGAACGTGAACCCGGCGTCGCCCGCCAGCTCGACCCGTTCCTGGACTTCCTTGCTGACGAGGGCGTCGACCAGGAAGTCCGGCTTGCCGGTCGAGAGCCCTTTGTCCGCGTCGCCTGTCGGTGCTTTGATGATTGCCCGCACCGCAACCGCGGCGGGCTGCTCCCGCCACTGGGACATCAGGTTGAATTTCGCGCCCAGGTACAGATCGCCGACACCGGTCTGCCATGGGGCGTTGATGAGCGGGTGGTCCATGGGCGCCCCGTTCAACCCGACCGGGATGCTGTCGGCGTCGATCCTCGTCTGAAGGCGGAAGCTGCCGAACACCTCCACCCGGTCCCGCACTCCGAAGGCGAAGGTGCCAGTGAAGTCGGAGAGGTTCGCAAAGCTCTCCGTGCGGTCGATGCTCACGCGGTAGGCGGAAGCCGCGAAGCGGCCGTTCGGCACGATCTCGGCGGTCGGCACGAACCACAATCCGGTATCGCCCAGGAAGGTCGTGCTGGCCGGCCGTGTCGTGACGGCCGATTCGGGGGCCGGCTTGGCTGTCGCGGGAGTGCCCGCCTGGGTGGGCGAGGGCGTCTGCGCGCTCGTGACCGAGGCAACGAGCAGCACGGCGCCGGCCAGACGGAGGAACGAACCGAGCGGTCGCGTCATAAGCTGTACCTCCCGAGGTAGCAGCAACCTCAGACTTCTGGGCCTCAGCGGTATAGTGTATGGTCCTGCCAGCAGAACGTCAACTGACGGGCTAGGTCTGTGCGCGGGAGGCGGTCAGGCGCTCAGGCAGCAGCCCGCCGGGACGGGCGCCGGCCGAACATCCAGGCAATGAAGATGCTGATGAGGTAGAGCCCGGCCATCGGTGCGGCGAACAGCGTCTGCGTGAGCGGGTCACCGGTCGGCGTGATGACGGCGGCGACGATGAAGATGAGGAGGATGGCGTACTTGAAGTTCCGCCACAGGAACCCTGCCGTCACGAGCCCCATCTTGGCCAGGAAGAAGACGATGGCGGGGAGCTGGAAGACCAGGCCCATGCCGAGCAGCATCTTCGTGTAGAGCGAGAAGACCGGCTCGATCTTCGGCATGAACATCACGTAATCGCTCGAGAAGCCGGCGAAGAACACCCACATCCACGGAAAGACGATGTAGTGCGAGAAGGCGGCGCCGAGGACGAAGAATCCCGACGACAGGAAGATGAACGGCAGCGCGAACTTCTTCTCGCGTCGATAGAGGCCCGGAGAGATGAACAGCCAGAGCTGCCAGACGATCACCGGGACGGCCAGGACGATGCCGGCGAGCAGCGCGATCTTCAGGTTGAGGAGGAACGCCTCCATCGGTTCGGTGTAGACCAGCTTGCTGCCTGTCGGGAGCATCCGCTGGAGCGGACGCATGATGAAGTCGAAGATGCGGTCGTAGAAGGCGAACGCCACCAGGCAGCCCACGCAGATCGCGGCGACCGAGATGATCAGGCGCTGCCGCAGCTCGTCGAGGTGCTCGAGAAACGACATTCGCGCGCCAGCCGCCTCGAGCTCGTCGTCACGCGACGATTGCGCCCAGGGGTCGGGCTCGGACTGTGACGAGCGCTCCGCGGAGTGCGAGCCGGGGAAGGGAACGAGCGCCATCGGCTCTTATGCCCCGGTGTCGGCCTTGGGGACGGCAGCCTCTTCGACATCCTTCACCGGAGGGACGGGCGCCGGGGCGGGCGCGGGACGCTGCGCCGTGGGGGTCTTCTGCTCCTCGAGGCGGATCTCCTCCTCGAGCGTGTTGCGGAGATCGTTCGAGGCGCGCCTGAACTCGGCGATGCTCCGTCCGAGCGATTTGCCGAGCTCGGGCAGCCGGCGCGGCCCGAAGATGATGAGCGCGATCACGAAGATGATCAGCAACTCCGGCATTCCAATGGAACCAAACATGTTCAGCGCTCCAGTTCAGCGCGAGAGGCAGGCATAGGCTCGGGCCGAAGCCGACGGCCGGGTTCCGGCCAGCGATCCCAGACCCGGCTCGCGGTTCTCTGTCTCGGGAAACGACTGTAGGCATTATAGGAATATGGTCGTGGGAGGGTCAAGCGAAAGCGAAGAGGAGGTATCGGGAAGTCGTTGCGACCACGGGGCTTATTTGCTAGCATCGAGACATGCCCAGGTACCGCACCGTCTCCATGGCGGCTCTGGCCGTCTTCGCGTCCGCCGCCATCGGCGGCGTCTTCGGTCGCGGCGTGCTGGCGACCGAAGACCGCGTCCCGGAGCACTACAAGGTCTTCACGGCGGCGCTCGGCGCCATCGAAGCGAACTACGTCGAAAAGACCGATTCGGAACGGCTCGTCTACAGCGCGATCACCGGCATGCTGCAGACGCTCGATCCGCATTCGAGCTTCATGGATCCGCGCATGTACGCCCAGTTGCGCGAACGCCAGGAGGGCCACTACTACGGCCTGGGCATCACCATCACGGTGATCGACGGCGACATCCAGGTGCTGTCGCTCTTCGAAGGTTCGCCCGCGTACAGGAAAGGCGTCCGCCCGGGTGACATCATCGCGCGCATCGACGGCGAGAGCGCGAAGGGCTGGACGAGCGACCAGGCGGTGCGCAAGCTGCGCGGGCCGAAGGGCACCTCGGTCCGCATTTCGATCAAGCGGTACGGGTACGAGCAGCTGATCGACTTCGACGTGCCGCGCGACGAGATCAGCATCCCGTCGATCCCGGCCGACTTCATGGTGAATGGCACGACCGGCTACGTACGCCTGCAGGACTTCTCCGAGACGACGGACCACGATCTGAGCCGGGCGCTCCACGAGCTGGCGGGCAAGGGGATGCGCCAGGCGGTGCTCGACCTGCGCGGCAATCCGGGCGGTCCGCTCGACCAAGCGATCAAGGTCGCCAACACCTTCCTGCCGCAGGGCGATCTCATCGTCTACACGCGCGGCCGCGTGCCGAACTCCGACCAGGACTACCGGGCGACCGAAGAGAGCCAGTTCACCGACATTCCGCTGGTCGTGCTCGTCAACCGCAACAGCGCAAGCGCGTCGGAGATCGTCTCGGGTGCGATCCAGGACCATGATCGGGGCCTGATCGTCGGCGAGACGACGTTCGGCAAGGCGCTCGTGCAGTCGGTCTACCGGATCAGCGAGGGGGCCGGGCTCGCGCTGACGACCGCGCGCTACTACACGCCGAGCGGCCGGCTGATCCAGCGGCCGTGGGATGGGACCTTCGACGAGTACCTCACCTACACGCTGCGGGACCAGAACCCGAACCGGCCGCACGTGGCGGCCCAGCTGCGCCACACCGACGCGCACCGCGAGGTCTGGGGCGGCGGCGGCATCGAGCCGGACAAGCGGATGGACGGGCCGATCGAAGGCTTCAGCCCGACGCGCTTCGGCCGCACGCTGTACGTGCGGCAGCTGTTCGGCACCTACGCGCAGAAGTTCTCGGCCGAGGGCGACACGCGCGTCGCGGCCAAGGGGGCCAACCGGAAGTTCGTCGAGCGCACCTTCGTCGTCGACGACGCGATGCTGGACGACTTCAAGCAGTTCGCGCGGGGCGAGAAGATGAAGATCGACGAGGAGGGGTTCGCGAAGGACACGCCGTTCATCAAGGCGATGATCCGCTATCAAATCGACCTTGCCCTGTTCGGCGTCTCCGAAGCGCGGCGGAACCTGATCGCCGTCGACCCCCAGGCGCAGTACGCCCTCAGCCTGTTCCCCGACGCGATCAAGCTCGCCGAGTTGCGCGCGAAGGTGGCGAAGTCGGCGAACCGGTAACGAGGGGCCGGAGAACGGAGGGCGACCGGCCGCAAGGCGTTGCGGGGCCCTTTGCCCTTGCCACAATCGTGTGGTGCTTGCTAGACTGACGGCGGTTCGGCCGGCTGCGGGGCCGCTCCCGGTGCCGGGCGCGTACAGCCGGTCGATCGCCGGTGGTCGGATCGATTCCCTGACAAGGTAACCGGCTCGTCGGAGCGTTCCCAGCCGCTCGAGAACGGCGTTCCATGGCCAGGCTCGGGCGGCTGTTTGTGTTTTGGGGCGTCGTGTGGCACGCCGAAGCCGGCCGTCGGTGGGCCTCCTCTGTGTACCGGGTCGATGAGGTCGTCGATGCGTCTGCAACGCCTTGAGATCTCGGGCTTCAAGTCGTTTTCCGATCGGGCCGAGCTGTCGTTCGACCAGCGCGTGACCGCGATCGTCGGGCCCAACGGCTGCGGGAAGAGCAACGTCGCGGATGCGATCGTCTGGGTGCTCGGCGAGCAGAGCGCGAAGAGCCTGCGCGGCGATCGCATGGAAGACGTCATCTTCAGCGGGAGCGACGCGCGCAAGCCGACCGCGGCCGCCGAAGTCCGCCTGCGGCTGGCCGGCGTGCCGTCGGCCGCCCCTCGACCGGCGTCAGAGGACGGCAACGGCCACGGGACGCCCGCCGCCAACGACGTCGAGCAGGGAACGCTGGAGGTGGCGCTCACCAGCGAGGTGGAGGTCACGCGCCGGCTGTACCGGTCCGGTGAGAGCGAGTACCTGATCAACGGCGAGGTGTGTCGCCTGCGCGACGTGCACGACCTGCTGATGGACACCGGCCTCGGGGCGAAGGCGTACGCGATCATCGAGCAGGGCAAGATCGGGATGATCCTCAGCTCGCGCCCGACCGACCGGCGCCAGCTGATCGAGGAAGCGGCTGGCGTCACGAAGTACAAGGCCCGCCGGCGCGCCGCCGAGCTGAAGCTCGACGCGGCCCAGCAGAACCTGGTCCGGATCGACGATGTCATCTTCGAGGTCGAGAAGCAGCGGAACGCGCTGAAGCGGCAGGCGGCCAAGGCGCGCCGCTACCGGCGGCTGCGTGACGAGTTGCGGCGCTGGGAGAAGGTGCTGTTCGCGCGCAAGTACCGGGCGCTGGCCGCGGCGGTGGAGGGGACGCGCGCTCGCCTGGCCGAGGCCCGCGCGCGCGAGACGGCGGCTGCGGGCCACCTGGCCGACGTGGAAGACGTCCTGGGGCGGATCCGGATCGAGCTCGCGGAGGCCGAGTCGTCCGCGAGCGCCGCGCGCGAGGCGGCGCACCAGCAGGAGCTCGAGATCGACCGGCGGCAGAGTCAGATTGCGTTCGGCCGGGAGCAGCTCGAAGCGCTGGCCGCCCGGATCGCCGAGATCGCGGCCGAACGCGAGGTGCTCGAAGCGCGGCGCGAACCCGCGCGGCAGGCGCTCGTCGAGCGCCAGGGCGCGGCCGCCCAGGCGGCTGCGGAGCGGGATGCCGCGGCCACGGCGCTCTCCGCCGAGCTGGACGCGTACGCGGCGGCGCACGAGGAACTGGATGGCCTGGAGGGCGACGTCGAAGCGGCGCGCAGCCAGGTGTTTTCCGCCATCAATGCGGCCACGGCCCTCCGCCATGTCATCGACCACCTCGCCTCGGCGCGCGAGCACGTGTTCGAGGAGCTGGCCCGGTTGGACGCCGAGCAGGCCGACGTGGCGGTCGACACGCGCCGGCTGGCGGCCGAGCGGGCGTCGACCGACCAGGCATTGCGAGAGGCACGCGAGGCGCTGGAGGCGACGCGCGTGGCGCGCGCGGCCCGGGAGTCGGAGCTTGCGAGCGCGCGCATCGAGCACGAGTGGCGCGCCCGCGAGGTGCGGGGGCGAGAGCACGAGCTGGCCGCCCTGACGGCCCGCCTGGCTTCGCTCGAGGAGCTCGAGGCGGCGCGCGCCGGGTACGGCGACGCGGCCCGGCTCGTGCTGGCCGAACCGGCGGGCCGCGTGGCGCACTTCGGCTCGGTTGCCGATTACCTGGAAGTCGATCGCCGATACGAACGCGCCGTCGAAGCCTGCCTCGCCGACCTCCTTGAGCACGTCATCGTCGGCGACCATGAGCAGGCGGCCGCAGGCCTGGCGCTCGTTCGCGAGCACGGTGCCGGGCGGTGCGGCTTCCTGGTGGCCGGCCACCAGCCGGACGGAGACGGCGAGGGCGGGCCGCGTGACGGGCTCGCGGCCGAAGGGCTCACTCCCCTCGTGTCGGTCGTCCGCATCAGCGGGGCGCGCGCGGCGGCGATCCGGGCGGCCATCGGCGAGGCGTGGATAGCCGAGACACCCGATCAGGCGAGAGCCACGGCCGTGCGGGACGGCTCCCTCGTGGCCACGCTCGACGGCGACGTGTTCCGCGGCCCGCACCTGGTGTCGGGCGGCAGCCGCGCGGAGTCACGCGGCATTCTCGCCACCAAGCGCGAGATCAAGGAGCTGCGCGATCGGATTGCAGGTGAGCGCGAAGCGCTGGGGCGCCTCAGCGGAGAGGCGGCCGCGCTCGAGCAGACGATCAGCCAGGCGACCAGTGCCATCACCGCGCTGGGCGGCGAGCAGCATCGGCAGGAGAAGACGATCCTCGGTCTGGAACTGCAGCTCGACCGCGTGACCGACGAAACAGGGCGGTTGTCGCGCAAGGCGGAGATCGTCGAGACCGAGCGGCGTCGCGTCGATGAGGAGCGCCGGAGCCTCGAGGCGCGCGAGGCCGAGGCGCGCTCCTCGGTCGTGCGCCTGGAGGAGGAGCAGCGCTCGGCGGACGAGCGGCTGTCGACCTCGCAGCGCCGCCTGTTCGAGGCCCGCGAACGGGTCGAGACGCTCGCGCAGAAGACCGCCGAGGCCCGTGCCGCCCATGCGGGGCTGGTCGAGCGCGCGGCCGGCTTCGAGAGCGAGGTCGCGCGGCTCGCGGAGGCGGCCGACGAACTCGACGCGCGCCTCGCCGCGAGCGGCGACGAGCTGCGGCAGGCGCACGCCCGCGGCGACGACCTGCGCGCGTCGGTCGCCGAGAACGAACGCCGCCTCGACGAGGATCTCCGGCACCTGGACGGGCTGCGCGAACGCGTGCGGGCGGCGGACGAGTCGCTCGGCGACCTTCACGCGAAGGCCGATCGACAGGAAACCGTGATTCGCGAGGCGCGGGGCGCCCTCGACCGGATCCGCGCGATGAGCGGCGAGCTGGAAGTGGCGCGGGCGACCGCCGAGGCGGACCTCGCGCACCTGGCGGAGTCCTGTCTCGAGACCGTCCAGAGCAGCCTGGACGAGGTGGTGAGCGAGGTGGCCGATCTCGAAGCCCATGGACAGGTGGCGCCCGACGCGCGGCTGGTGCAGGGCGAGGAGCCGGACGAGGGGGCGGAGGAGGGCGCCGAGGCCGAGGCCGCGACGGCCGCCGGCGAAGCGGCCGAGGCCAGCGAGGCGCCGGTGCTGACACCCGAGCAGGCGATTGCCGGGCTGCGGGAGAAGATCGATCGGCTTGGCGCGGTGAACATGATGGCAATCGAGCAGTTCGACGAGCTCGAGGAGCGCCACCGCTTCCTGACCACCCAGCGCAAGGACCTCGTCGATTCGATTGCGGCAACCGGGGCCGCGATCAAGCGGATCGACGAGACCACCAAGGCCAGGTTCCGCGAAGCGTTCACCGCGATCAACCTCTACTTCCAGGACACGTTCTCCAGCCTGTTCAGCGGCGGTCGCGCGGGTCTGACGCTCGTCGACGAGAACGACGTGCTCGAGAGCGGCATCGAGATCATCGCGCAGCCGCCGGGCAAGCGGCTGCAGAACATGCAGTTGCTCTCGGGCGGCGAGAAGGCGCTCACCGCCATCGCCCTGATGTTCGCGATCTTCCGGTACAAGCCGAGCCCGTTCTGCCTGCTCGACGAGATCGACGCGCCGCTCGACGACGCGAACATCGGGCGATTCATCGAGATGCTGCGCGGGATGCAGGAGCACACGCAGTTCATCTTGATTACCCACAACCGCAAGACGATGGAGATCGCGGACCGGCTCTACGGCGTCACGATGGAAGAGCCGGGGGTCTCCAAGTTGATCTCCGTCAGGCTGAACTGATCCAGGCCTCGGACTTCGGGCTTCGGACGTCAGCACGGCGGCTCCCGAAAGCGCAGCCCGAAGCGCCCGAGAACCGCCGCCTGAACTCTGAAGCCTGAAGCCTGAGAGAACCTAACGGCGCGTTCTGGCGTAAGTACCGTTGAGGAGGGAGTCTGATCATGTCGAGGCAGCGTGGGGGTGTACTCATCGTCCGAATGGCGGCCGTCGCCGTCGCCGCCCTCGTCCTCGCCGGCTGTGACATCGTCGTCGAGAGCCTGAACTCGCAGGCGTCCGACGAGTGGACGCGACGCTACACGCTGGCGCCGGGCGGCCAGGTCGAGATTCTCAACGTCAACGGGGCGATCGAGGTGCGGTCCTCGGAGGGGACAACCGTCGAGGTCCGGGCCGTGCGCACGGCGCACGGAGCGAGCGAGCAGACGGCCAAAGAGACCCTGGGCCGCGTCGAGATCAAGGAGACCGCGACACCGGAGCAGATCCGGATCGAGACCAACACCCCGCGCGGCCTCGGGGCGCTGTCCCGCGTCACCGTCGAGTATCACGTGGTCGTGCCGCGCACGGCGAAGCTGCGGCTGCGGACCGACAACGGGAGCCTCAAAATGAGCGGCGTCGGCGGCGCCGTGAAGCTCGAGACCACCAACGGCAGCATCACCGCGGAACAGCTCGGCGGGGCGGTCGACGCAGGGACGACCAACGGCAGCGTCAAGATCGATGTGGACACCGTGGCGAAGGACGGCATCCAAATCGAGACGACGAACGGGTCGGTCGAGTTGCGGCTGCCGTCGTCGTCGAAGGCCGACCTGGTCGGCCGGTGCGTGAACGGCAGCGTCCACGCCTCGAACCTCAACGTCGAGAGCGGCGGCGAAACCACCAGGCGCCGTCTCGAGGGGCGCCTCAACGGCGGCGGTCCCAGGGTCGAGTTGCAGACGACCAACGGGAGCGTCCGGTTCGTCGGGAAGTGAGCAGGAGCACCTGCCCTGAGCGCAGTCGAAGGGGCGGCTCCTGCGGCGCATGAACGAAGACAAGGCGACTCGATACCACAGGTTGAAGCGCCGGGCGGGACTGCTCTCCGTGATCTGGGGAGGAGGCCTGCTGGTCGCGCTGCTTGGAACCGGAGGCTCGGTCGCGCTCCGCGACGCTGCCACGGCGGCAGCAGCAAGGCCGGCAGCGCCTGCCTGGTTGGTGCCGTCGACCGTCGTCGCTGTCTACGTGGTCCTTCTCGCCGCGGTCAGCGAGATCGGCGCCCTGCCCCTCGCCTTCTACCGCGGCTTCCTGCTCGAGCACCGTTACGGCCTGTCGGCCCAGCGGGCCGGAGGCTGGCTTCGCGATCACGTCAAGGCGTCGGCCCTGGGCCTCGCGTTCGGTCTGGCGGCGGCAATCCTCGTCTACCTCGCCATCGCGCGCTGGCCGCGCGGGTGGTGGCTTCCCGCGGCCGCCGGCTTCTCGCTGTTCACGGTCGTGCTCGCGCGGCTGGGTCCCGTCCTGCTGCTGCCGCTCTTCCACCGCTGCAAACCGCTCGACCGCGAGGCGTTGCGTGCCCGGCTGATCGCGCTGGCGAGCCGGGCGGGCGCCCGGGTCGTGGGCGCGTTCGAATGGGGCTTGAGCGAGAAGACGAAGAAGGCGAACGCCGCGCTGACGGGGCTGGGCGCCACGCGCCGCATCCTGGTCGCTGATAACCTGCTGGCGGAGTACTCGGACGATGAGATTGAGGTGATCCTCGCGCACGAGCTCGGACACCACGTGCACCACGACATCTGGAAGGGGATTCTCTTCGAGGTGGTGCTGACGCTCGGCGGGTTCTACCTGGCCAGCCGCCTGCTCGTCGCGCTCGCCCCGGTCATCGGCTTGCAGGGCCCCGCCGACGTCGCTGGCCTGCCGCTTCTCTCGCTCACCGGCGGCGTCCTGTCGCTGCTCCTGCTGCCCGCTGCCAACGCCATCTCGCGCGTCCACGAGCGGCGCGCGGACCGGTTCGCGCTCGACCTCACCCGCAACCCGCAGGCGTTCATCTCGGCCATGCGCCGGCTCGGCGCGCAGAACCTCGCCGAGGAGAACCCTTCCCGCCTCGTCCGCCTGGTACTACACAGCCACCCGCCGATCAAGGAACGGATCGCGGCCGCAGAACGCTGGAATCAGTAGGCCAGGCCTGGCGCGCGTGGTGGCCACAGAGGCGCAGAGACACCGAGCACACAGTCTTCAAAGGCGGCCACGGAGGCACGAGCCGCCGCTCGCCACACCTGAAGGTGTGGCCTACTTGCGTGGCTTGACGACGAGCTGCCCCTTCATCTGCTTGCAGCCTTCCTCGCGCGTCAGGGTGCAGTAGAAGGGAAAGGTGCCCGACTGGTCGGCCCGGAACTCGAAGGTGACGGGGTGCCCGGGCTCGGCGCGCTTGACGATGCGGTACGCATCGAGGGCGAAGCTGTGAGGGATGTCTTCCGCCCGGAGGGTGATCTTGACCAAGTCGCCTTCCTCGACTTCGATCCGATCCGGAGCGAAGGCGTAACGCCGGGCAGTCACGGTGACCGCTCGGGGGCGATTCTCTTCCTGTCCGATGGCCGGTGAGCCCGACATGCCGGACACCTGATGGCCCCAGGCGCCCAGACCGCCCAGCAGTGCGAGGGCGACGACGAACAATGCCAGCTCGTCGCGCGACCGTTCAGCTCGACCCATCTGAACCCCCACCTGTTTGGACGCGCGGCATCGCGTTCCGGTCGTCGCCTCGATTATCGGTCAGATTGCCCCGCGATGCCAGCTTGTCAGGCCTCAGACCTCAGGCACCGGGCTTCGGCTGAAGCCCGAGGCCTGAAGTCCAACGCCTGAAGCCGGAGTATCTACTCGTGATGGTGCGGGTGTCCGCGTTCGCCCCGCGGCCTGCCCGGCCCGCCCGTGCCGGCGTGGGCGGCGGCGCCGCCGTGCGCCGCGGCCGGCTCGCCAGCCTCGTCCTGGAGCAGCGCCTTGCGGCTCAGACGGATCTTGCCGGTGGGGTCGATGTTGATCACCTTCACCATCACCTGCTCGCCTTCCTTCAGCTCGTCACGCACGTCCTTGACGCGGTGCTTGGCGATCTCGGAGACGTGGAGCAGGCCGTCGACGCCCGGCATGATCTCGACGAAGGCGCCGAAATCGGTGATCCGCTGGACCTTGCCGAGGTACGTCTTGTTCAGCTCGGGCGTGGCGGTCAGCTCCTGGATGATCGCGATCGCCTGCTTGGCCGAGTCCTCATCGCTCGACGCGACGTTGACGCGGCCGTCGTCCTCGACGTCGATCTTGACGCCCGTCCGCTCGATGATGCTCCGGATCGTCTTGCCGCCGGGCCCGATGACGTCGCGGATCTTGTCGACCGGAATCTTGATCGTGACGATGCGGGGCGCGAAGGCGGAGATGTTCGTACGCGGGGTGGCAATTGTCTCTCGCATCTTCTCGAGGATCTCGAGGCGGCCCCTGCGTGCCTGGTCGAGCGCCTCGCGCATGATGTCGGCGGTGATGCCCGACACCTTGATGTCCATCTGGAGCGCGGTGATCCCCTCGGTCGTGCCGGCGACCTTGAAGTCCATGTCGCCGTAGTGGTCTTCGGCGCCCGCGATGTCGGTGAGGACCGCGTACTTGCCAGTCTGCTCGTCCATCACGAGGCCCATCGCCACCCCCGCCACCGGCGCTTTCAGCGGGACGCCGGCATCCATCAGCGCCAGCGATCCACCGCAGACGCTGGCCATCGACGAGGAGCCGTTCGACTCGAGGATCTCTGAGACGATGCGGATCGTGTACGGGAACTTCTCCTCGGCCGGCACCATCGGCGCCAGCGCCCGCTCGGCCAGGGCGCCGTGACCCACCTCGCGGCGGCCCGGGCCGCGGAGGAAGGCGACCTCGCCGACCGAGAAGGGCGGGAAGTTGTAGTGAAGCATGAAGCGCTTGTAGGACTCGCCGTCCACCAGCTCGATCTTCTGCTGGTCCTCGGCGGTCCCGAGCGTCGCAGTCGAGAGCGCCTGCGTCTCGCCGCGCGTGAAGACGGCCGAGCCGTGCACCCGGGGCAGCGCGCCGACCTCGATCCAGATCGGCCGGATCTCGTCGAACTTCCGCCCGTCCAGCCGGACGCCGCGCTCGAGCACCTCGTCGCGCAGCACGCGCTCCTTGAGCTCGCGGAAGATCTGCTTGGCTTCGAGCCGGCGCTCGACCTCCTCCTCGGGCAGCGAGGCGACCAGCTCCTCGAGGAGCTGGTCGACGCGGTCGTAGTTCTCGAGCTTGCCCCGGATCCGCATCGCCTCGCTGAGCGGCAGCAGCACCTTCTCTTCGACCTCGCGGTAGAAGTCGCGGCCGATCTCCTTCTGGGTGACCTGCAGCTTCTTCCTGCCTGCCTCCGCCGCCAGCTCGTCGATGGCCGCGACGATCTCCCGGATCGCCCGGTGCGCCCGCTCGAGCGCCTCGACGACCTCGGCCTCGGACACCTCGCGCGCGCCCGCTTCGACCATCACGAGGCCGTCGCCCGTGCCCGCGACGACGAGATCGAGACGGGCCTTGTTGCGCTGCTCGTAGCTGGGGTTGATCACGTACGCGCCGTCCACCAGGCCGACGCGCACGCCGGCGATCGTCTTGCGGAACGGGATCTCGGAGAGCGCCAGCGCCGCGGAGGCGCCGGTGATGGCGAGCACGTCCGGGTCGTTGTCGGAGTCGGCCGAGAGCACGAGCGCGATGATCTGTGTCTCGTGGTGCCAGCCGCTCGGGAACAGCGGCCGGGTCGGACGGTCGATCACGCGGCTGGTCAGCACCTCCTTTTCGGTGGGTTTCCCCTCCCGCTTGAAGAACCCGCCCGGGATCCGGCCCGACGCGTAGGTGTACTCACGGTAGTCGACCGTCAGCGGCAGGAAATCAATCCCTTCCCGGGCCGCGGCCGCGTAGCAGGCGGTGACGAGCACCACGGTGTCCCCGTAGCGGACGATGGCGGCGCCGTTGGCCTGCTTGGCCAGCTTCCCGGTCTCGACCGAGAGGATGCGCTGGCCGACATTCACTTCACGCTTGTGCATGGTCTTGCCTCGATGCGGGACGGCGATCGGTCCCGATGGGTGCTGCGGAACGCCGGCCGGCCCGGCCGAAGAGGCCGGGCCCGCTCGTGGCGTGCTGAGATTGCCGGGTGGAACAATCGCTTGGCGTGTGCACGGATGGGAACGCTCGCCCGCCTACACGCGCAGGCGCGCCGCCGATCCCTCGCCCAGGGCCGGCCGCGCGCGTGCTGCGCTACTTCCGGATGCCCAGACGGCGAATCAGTTCGGCGTAGCGCTCGGAATCCTTGCGCTTGAGATAGTCGAGCAGCCGGCGGCGCTGGCCAACCAGCTTGAGGAGACCCCGTCGCGAGTGCTGGTCCTTCGCGTGGACCTTGAAGTGCTCGGTCAGGTAGTTGATCCGCTCGCTCAGAATCGCCACCTGCACCTCCGGAGAGCCGGTGTCGCTGTCGTGGGTGCGGTAGCTGCCGATGATGTCCGCCTTCTTCTCTTTCGTCAGTGCCACGCTGATTACCTCCGCGAACGGCCCAGACGTCGAAACCCGAGCATCCAAGCCGCCGCCACAACGAGCGTGTCCGAGCAGTGCCCGCTTCGACGCGCCGCCTGGCGGCACGCGACTGCTCGAACCGCTCCTAGTACAACAGCATCAACATTTTATCTCAGGACGAGCGCGGGATGCAAAAGTCCAGGAGCCCGGCCCGCTTCGGCGATGCCCACCAGCGAACCGTCGGGCGAGAGCAGCCGCACACGCGACTGCGGAGGGAAGGCAACCGGCGCGGCGAGATCAGCCGGTCCGATCTCCTGTCCCTGCACCGCCCGTCGGGTCCCCGCGGCGCTGAGCGTCACGGCGGGCAACGCGCCGAGGAGCCCGTCGATCGGGACCACTCGGGCGACCGCAGCCCGTCCCTCACGTTCGACCACCTCGAGCGGAACCGCCTGGTCGAGGTCGAACCCGCCGCTTCGGGTCCGCCGCAGCGTCTCCAGGTGCGCGCCGCACCCCAGGCGCGCGCCAAGCGCGTGCGCGAGGGCGCGTACGTAGAAGCCGGCCGAGCAGGCGATGCGAATCAGCAGATGATCCGGGGCCCACGCGAGGATCGCCAGCTCGGTGACGGTGACGGTGACCGCCTTTGGCTGCGTCGGCAGCCCCCGGCGAGCGAGTTCGTAGGCGCGCACGCCGTGGAGCTTCTTGGCCGAGAACGGCGGCGGCTGTTGTCCGTACGTGCCGACGAACGGGGCGAGCGCCTCTTCGAACTCTTCGCGCGAGAAGCCTCGCAGCGGCGCCGCCGCCCCGCCCTGTGCGGTGGCGGGTGGGGCGGGGACGGACGTGCCGGTGGCGTCGTAGGTGTCGGTCGCCCGGCCGAACCGGATGCCGGCCTCGTACACTTTCTCCTCCCCCGTCAGGAACCGGGCCAGGCGGGTCGCCCGCCCGAGAACCAGCGGGAGAACGCCGGTCGCCATCGGGTCGAGGGTGCCGGTGTGCCCCACGCGGCGCAGGCCAGTCGCTCGCCGCACGGCCGCCACAACGTCGTGCGAGGTCGGGCCGGCGGGCTTGTCGATGACGAGGACGCCGTTCATTCAGAACACCTGCCGCGCTCCGTTGTCCGGTAATCGGTCAGTCCGGGTGCGTGACGGATTCCTTCTCGGCGCGGTCGATGGCCCTCGTGACGCGATCGACGAACAGGGCGCGCAGCTCGGCATAGCTTCCCGGGACCGTGCAGCCGGACGCGTTCTTGTGGCCGCCGCCACCGAACTCCTTGGCCACGCTGCAGACGTCGATGTCGCCCTTCGATCGCATGCTGACGCGGTACTCGTTGTCTTCCCCCTCCTTGAAGAAGACGATTGCCCGGATCTCCTTGACGCTCAGCGGGAAGTTGATCAGGCCCTCGGTGTCGTCGTAGGAGGCCCCGGCGGCGCGCGCCATCTGGCGGTCGAGGTAGATGATGGCCAGCCGCCCGGTCGGGTCGAGCTCGAGCGACCCGATCACGGCGCCGAACAGCTTGAGGCGTCCGAGGGTGATGCTGTCGAAGACCGTGCGCGAGACGGCCACCGGGTCGACGCCGGCGGCGACCGCCCGGCTGCAGATGTCGAAGGTCCTCGGCGAGATGGTCGAGTAGTGGAACGACCCAGTGTCGGTCAGGATCGCGAGGTAGATGTGGGTGGCGATCTCGCGGGTGAATGGCACTCCCAGCCGGGTGATGGCCTCGAACACCATTTCCCCGCAGGCCGCCGCCGTCCCGTCGAACCAGTTGAGCGCACCGAACATCGTGTTGCCGGGGTGGTGGTCGATGTTCACGATGAAGTAGCGCTCGATACCTGCCACCCCGGTCCGGGTCAGGTCGCCGCACTCCATCACGAAGACCGCGTCGAAGTCTCCGTCGACGCGGTCGGCGCTCTCGACCTGGTTGGTGCCGGGAAACGCGAGCAGCGGCGGCGGCGGAAGATCCCGGTTGACGATGCGCACCTGCTTGCCCAGCGCCTTGAGCGCGTAGGCCATGGCGAGCTGCGACCCGATGGAGTCGCCATCGGGCCGGACGTGCGAGCTGATCAGAAACCGCTCCCGCCGCTTCACCTCGGCGCAGATCCGCGACACGATCTCCCGGTCAGTCTCGGCCTGTGTCCTCATCATCATCTGTGGGCGGATTCGGCCGAGACGTCTCGGCGGCGTGGATCTCGTTCAGCAGCCGTTCGATCCGGTCCTGTTGCACGAGCGACTCGTCGTAGACGAACTGCAGCTCGGGCACGCGCTTCAGCCGGAGGCGGCGCCCGATCTGCCGGCGCAGGAACGGAGCCGCCCGGCCCAGGGCCCGCCCGGTCTGTCGGCGCGCGGCCTCGTCGCCGAGCGTCGAGTAGTACACCCGGGCGAGCTGCAGGTCGGCTGTCACGCGCACCGCTGTGATGGTCACGAAGCCGATGCCCGGGTCGTGCACCTCGCGGGCCAGCAGCTCGCTCATCTCGGCGCGCAGCTGGTCGCCGACGCGATCCGGTCGATGGCCCTGGGACATGGCTCTTCTGAAGGTGCCAGGTGCTGAGTGCCAGGTGCCGTGTGCGCCGGGCGCTACGTCAGGAACTCGACTTCGGTGTGCGTGATGAGGCCCGGCTCCACGCGCTCGATCTCCTCGGCCACGGCGGCCAGCTCGCGGTCGACGTGCGCCTGGGTGGTGCTGATCGCGACCACGCCGAGACCCGCCCGCTGCCACAGGTCGTGGTGCTCGATCTCGGCCACGGCCACATTGAACTTCTTGAGGCGGTCCTTGATGCCGCGGACGACCATCCGCTTGTCCTTGAGCGACGTCGCGCCCGGGATGTGCAGCTCGACGGATAGGAGACCGACAACCATCTGCTCAACCGAGGATGGCAGCTCGCAGACGGCAGAAGGCAGCTCGGCACGCGTCCCACACCTGCCATCTGCCATCTGCCTGCTGCCGTCCGCTATGACACCGTGGCCGCAACGCGCTCGACCGTGAACACCTCGATCACGTCGCCGACCTTGATGTCGTTGAAGCGCTCGAGGCCGATGCCGCATTCAAAGCCCGACTTCACCTCGCTCACGTCGTCCTTGAAGCGGCGAAGCGACGCGATCCGGCCCTCGAAGACCACCACGTTGTCGCGCAGCAGCCTGGCCTGCGCGTCGCCGGCGCGCGTGATGCGGCCTTCGATGACCATGCAGCCGGCCACCGTGCCGACCTTCGGCACCCGGAACGTGTCGCGCACCTCGGCCGTCCCGATGTGCACCTCGCGGACCGTCGGCTCGAGCAGGCCGACCATCGCCTTCTTCATCTCGTCGATGACGTTGTAGATGACCGAGTGGAGCCGGATGTCCACCCGCTCCCGCTCCGCCACGTCGGCCGCGTTGCGGTCCGGGCGGACGTTGAACCCGATGATGATCGCGTTCGACGCCGAGGCGAGCAGCACGTCAGACTCGTTGACCGCGCCGACACCCGCGTGGATGATGCGGATCTTCACCTTGTCGTCCGACAGCTTGGTCAGGGTGTCGGCCAGCACCTCCGCCGAGCCCTGCACGTCGGCCTTGATGATGATCGACAGCTCCTTCACCTCGCCCTCGGCGATCTGCTGCTGCAGCGACTCGAGCGTCATCCGCGTGGCGCTCCTCGCGCCGAGCGCCTTCTCCTTGGCCTGCGTCTGGCGGAACATCGCCACCTGGCGCGCCTTGGCGGCATCCGAGATCGCCTGGAACGCGTCGCCCGGCTGCGGGAGCCCCGTGAGCCCGAGAACCTCGACCGGCGTCGAGGGCGGCGCCGACTTGACGTGCCGGTTGCGGTCGTCCACCAGCGCGCGCACCTTGCCGACGACCGGGCCGGCGATGAAGGCGTCGCCCACGTGGAGCGTTCCGTCCTGCACCAGGACGGTCGCCACCGGGCCGCGCCCCTTGTCCAGCTTGGCCTCGAGCACCGTGCCGACCGCGCTCCGCTTGGGGTTCGCCTTGAGCTCGGCGATGTCGCTGACGAGCAGGATCATCTCGAGCAGCAGGTCGAGGTTCTGACGTTTCTTCGCCGACACCTCCACCATGACCGTCTGCCCGCCCCACTCCTCGGGCACGAGGCCGAGATCCGCCAGCTCGCGTTTGACGCGCTCGGGGTTGGCGTCCGGCTTGTCGATCTTGTTGATCGCCACGATGATCGGCACCCCCGCCGCCTTCGCATGATCGATCGCTTCCCGCGTTTGCGGCATCACGCCGTCGTCAGCGGCGACCACCAGGGCGACCACGTCGGTGACGCGGGCCCCGCGGGCGCGCATCATCGTGAAGGCTTCGTGGCCGGGCGTGTCGAGGAAGACGACCGCCCGGTGGCTGACCTTCACGTTGTACGCCCCGATGTGCTGCGTGATGCCGCCAGCCTCGTGCTCGGCCACCCGCGTCTCGCGGATCGCGTCGAGCAGCGTCGTCTTGCCGTGGTCGACGTGCCCCATGACGGTGACCACCGGCGCACGGGTCTCGCGGTCGGCCGGGTTGACCTCCTCGGCCTCCTCTTCCAGCAGCTCCTCCTCGAAGCTGCGCAGCTGGACGTCGGCGCCGAAATCGCGCGCGAGCATCGTCGCCGTTTCGGTGTCGAGTGTGGTGTTCAGCGTCACCATGATGCGCCGGTCGAGCAGCTTCTTCAGCACGTCCTTGGTGCGCACCTCGAGCTTGTCCGCAAGGTCCTTCACCGTCAGCCCTTCGGCGAGCGTGATCGTGCGGCTGATGGGGGGTGGGCTCTCGGGCACCGCCGGGACGGCGACCAGGTGGGCCGGCCGCCGCGTCTCGTGGTCACGGCGTGCCGCCGGCCGCGGCGCGGGCCGCGGCGGCGGCCGGCCCGCAGGACCGGGGCGCGCAAATGGCGGCGGCGCCGACACCGGCCGGGCCGGGCGGACGGGCTGCGAGGGCAGCGGGCGCGGGCCACCGGCCGCCGGACGTGCCGCGGGCGCCGCCGGGGCAGCGGCGCGCGATGGCGGCGTGGCGGACGGGCGCGCCGGGGCTGGACCTGCGGCGGCCGGCCGGGCCACCAGCCGCGTCGGAGTCGGGACTGCCGGTCGTTCCTTGGCCGGCGCGGCCGGCGCCGGCGGCGGACTCGCGGCCGCCTTCGGCGCCGGTGGCGCCGCGGGTTTGGGCGGCTGGGCGATCGGCGTCAGCGGCGTGCGTACGGGTGGTGTCTCTTCGATCCGCAGGCGCAGCGTCGGCGGGATGACGCGCCCGGGTGGCGGCATCACCGGCCGCGGCGTTACCTGCGTGACGGTCAGCCGTGGTCTCGCGGCGGCCGGTGGCTCCGCTTGCAGCGACGCGGGCGGCGGTTCGGCGGCGGCCACCGCTTCGAGGGAAGGTGCCGCGGCAAGCGCTTCGGGCGTCGGCGCCTCTGCCACGACCGGCGGCGAGAGCGGCTCGGGCGCCGGCTCGAGCGGCGGCGGGGCCTCGACGACTGGCTCCTGCTCGACGAGCGCCTCGGTTTCCGCGAGCGCGGGCGCCTCGCCCTCCACTAGTGGCGGCGCGGCCGGCGCCGCCGCTTCCGGCTCGACGGGATGCGGCCGCACGGTCTTCACCAAACGCGGCGGCGGCAGCGTGTGAGCCGGCTTGGGCGGCTCGACCTTCTTGGCCGCCGCGGCCTTCCTGCCCCCCTTCGCGCTGGGCGTCTCGGCGAACATGTCGCCGCGCGACGGCAGCGCGATGCCGCGCTCGCGCGCGAGCCGCTTGACGAACTCGCGCGCCACAACTTCCTCGATGGTGCTCGACGCGCTCTTCACCTCGATGCCGTGATCGCGCTTGAGCAGCGCCATCACTTCCTGGCTGGTCGTGCCGAGCAGTTCCGCGACTTTGTAGATCCGAACTGTGGCCAACGCTTACCTCAGAATCCTAGTCTCACCGCCTGCGCCCGCGGCGCCCACCGTGGGCCGACTGCCCGCTCCCGCCTCTCAGGACGACTCGTCGACCGGAGCCTGCTCGCCGGCCGGCTCCTCCTCCCGGACCTGGTCGCGCGCCGACTCGAGCACGCTGGTCGCCGTGTGCTCATCGACGCCGGGGATCGCCATCAGCGCCTCCATCGTGGCCGCCGCGACGCTCTCGGTCGAGGTGTAGCCTGCCTCGCGCAGCATCGCGACCACCTCGTCGTTGATGCCCGGCAGCGACAGCGTCGCCTCGGCCTGCGCGTCGGCGGCAAGCGCCTCGCCCTCCTCGCCGGCGGCCTCCTCCTCGGACGTCTCGAGGCCCAGGAACTGCGCCTCCACTTCGCGGCGCTTCTCCTCCTCGCTCTTGATGTCGATCCGCCAGCCGGTCAGCTTGGCCGCGAGCCGCACGTTCTGGCCCTTCTTGCCGATCGCCAGCGACAACTGCTTGTCCTCGACGATCACCTCCATCACGCGCTCCTTGTCGTCGATGATCGACACCCGCTGCACCTTGGCGGGGCTGAGCGCGTTGGTGACGAAGAGGACCGGGTCGTCGGACCACTCCACGATGTCGATCTTCTCGCCGCGCAGCTCGCGGATGATCGACTGGACCCGCGTGCCCTTCATGCCGACACAGGCGCCGACCGGGTCGACGTCGCGTTCTCGCGAGTAGACGGCCACTTTCGCCCGGTCGCCGGCCTCGCGTACGGCGCCCTTGATGACGACCGTCGCGTCGTAGATCTCCGGCACCTCCTGCTCGAACAGCTTGATGAGCAGGGCCGGATCGGTCCGCGACAGCACGATCTGTGGCCCCTTCGCGCCGCGGTTGACCGCCTTGATCACCGTGCGCACCCGGTCGCCCGGCGCGTAGCTCTCGGCCCGCGACTGCTCCTTGCGCGGCAGCACCGCCTCGATGCGCCCGAGCTCGACGATGATGTCGCCGTTCTCGAAACGCTTCACCGTGCCGCTCACCACCTCGCCGATCCGCTGATTGTACTCGGCGAAGATGTTCTCGCGCTCGGCCTCGCGGACCTTCTGGAAGATCACCTGCTTGGCCGTCTGGGCGGCGATGCGCCCCAGGACCTCGGTGGGCTTGGGGAACTCGATCTCCATGTCCACCTCGGCCTCGTCGCCGTACAGCTGCTGCGCCTCGGCGAGCGAGATCTCGGTGGCCGGGTTCTGCACGTCCTTGACGATCTGCTTGACCGCGTAGAGCTCGACCTGGCCAGTCTCCTGGTTGAAGCGCGTGCGGAGGTTCTCGTTGGTCTTGTAGTACTTGCGCGACGCGGTCAGCACCGCGTCCTCGATCGCCGAGATGATCACCTCCGGCTCGATCCCCTTTTCCTTCGCCAGCGCCTCGATCGTCTGCTGCAACGGGTTGTTCATGGCTCGTCAGCCATCGCGGCATCCTCCTGCCCGATGGCCGCCTTCCTGCTCTCTTCGCTCAGAACTCCACCTCGAGGCGCGCTCGGGTGATGACGGCGAGCGGGATGCGATGGATGCGTCCCTTCTCGCCCGCGACGAGCACCGCCTCGTCCTCCACGCCCTGCAGCCGTCCGCCGAAGTGCTTCTGTCCGTCGACGGGCTCGCCAACCACGATCTTCGCCAGCCGGCCCCTGAACCGCCTGAAGTCGTTCGCCGTGCGCAGGGGGCGATCCAGGCCGGGCGAAGACACTTCCAACGTGTAGGCGTGGGCGATCGGGTCCTCAACATCGAGAATCGCGCTGAGGTCCTCGCTCACCCGCTGGCAGTCCTCCACGCCGACGCGCTCATCGGCTCCGTCCAAGATGTGTCCGTCGGCGGGTGCCGGCCGGTCGATGATCACGCGAAGCACCCAGCCCACCGATTCGCGCCGGAACTGCACGTCGAACAGCTCCAGGCCGCGGGACCGCGCGACGCGTTCGGCGATCGGGCGAACCCGCTCGACGGCGGTCGCGCGACTGCCTGCCGTCGCTTCGAGATCCTGGTCGCGATTCCTCGGGCTCATGCCCGGGCGCCCGCGCCCGCCCTTTCCCCCCAAAAACAAAAAGTGGGCACCGGCCCACTTCAGTTGCCTTGGACTCGACCCCCGAAGCAGTACAGTATACCACCCGGGGAAACGTCACGGCAACGGGTGTGCCACCAAATCGTACGCCTCCGCCCCGACCACGACCGCGTCGGTGAAATCCCCCGGCCGATACTGGCTCAGATCGCAGTCGGTCAGGTAGACAATCGGGTCGATCTCGGGCGCCTGTCCTTCCAGCCGACCCGTCAGCACGAAGGGATGCTCGCCGGACGGCCCGTCGATTAGCACCCGGATGCGCTCCCCTGTCCGCGTCCGCTGCGCCTGGGTTACCAGCCGCTTCTGCAGCCCCATCAGCCGGTTCCGCCGGCGGCGCTTGACGGCCGCCGGCACATCGTCGGCGAGCGCGTACGCCGACGTCCCCTCCTCGTGCGAGTAGGTGAACACGCCCAGGTGGTCGAACCGGGCATCGCGGACGAAGGCGCAAAGCTCGTCGAACTCCTCCGCGGTCTCGCCCGGAAACCCCACGATGAGGCTCGTGCGCAGCGTGACGCCCGGGACGCGGTCGCGGATCCTGTCGATCAACTGCACGTAGCTCCGGCGCGTCCCCGGGCGCTTCATCCGCCGCAGCACGCTGTCCGCCCCGTGCTGCAACGGCAGGTCGACGTACCTGCAGACCTTCGTGCACTCGGTCATCGCCGCCAGCACGTCGTCGCCGATCGTCGTCGGATAGAGGTACAGGAGCCGGATCCATGCCAGCCCGTCGATCCCGTCCAGCTCCCGCAGCAAACCGGCGAGCGCGCCGCGTTGACCCCGGTCGACCCCGTAGAACGTCGTGTCCTGCGAGATGAGGATCACCTCCCGCACGCCCCGTTCGGCAAGCGCGCGCGCCTCCCGGACGATGGAGTCGGCCGGCCGGCTGCGGTAGTGGCCGCGGAGCGTCGGGATGATGCAGAAGGCGCACGTGTAGTCGCAGCCTTCGGCCACCTTCACGTACGCGAAGTGCCGTGGCGTCGTCAGCATGCGCGGCGTCTCGGCGTCGTAGATGTAGGTCGGAAGGCCGGTGTCGGCCGTCGGCGCCGGGCCTGCCCTGGGCGAGCGGCCGCGCCGTTCGTCCTTGCACTCGCCGAGGACGAACGGTGACCCGCTGCGAGGCGAAGGGTTCTCGGCTCCCGGCGTCCGGCTCTGGATCCCCCACCGGCGAGATGCGGCCGGCGGACGGCGGTCGAGCGAGACCGGCTGCACGGTGCCGTTGGCGCGCCGCAGCAACTTCAACGGCTCCGCCCCGGCCCCCTTTGTGCGGCTGGTGGGAAGCGTGCCCGGCCCGGTGCCGGCGAGCGCCTCGACGATCCGCGGCACCTCTCCCGTTCCCAACAGCGCATCGATTTCCGGAATCTCCGCCCGCAAGTCGTGCCGATAGCGCTCGGCCAGGCAGCCGGTGACCACGAGCCTGGTACAGGCGCCCGTGCGCCTGAACTCGGCCATCTCGAGGATGGCATCGACCGATTCCTGCTTGGCCGAGTCGATGAACGCGCAGGTGTTGACAACCAGGACGTCCGCCTCGGCAGGGTTGGGCGTGATCGTGTGGCCGGCCTGGTCGGCGAGGCCGAGCATCACCTCGGAATCGACCAGGTTCTTCGGGCAGCCGAGAGAGACGAAACCAATCTTCATAGCGACTCGGCTCTGTGGTCTCGGCGCTTGGGTCTCCACCACCAGAGCCTGGAGCCGAGAGGCTCGAGCCAACTTAGAGGCCAGAGGCCGAGGACCAGGGACCAGGAGAGGGGCCGGACACGTTCCAAGCCCCCGGCCCCTGGCCTCTGGTCCCTGATCACGGATACAAGCGATACAGCATCCTCGGGTACGGAATCGCCTCTCGAAGGTGCTCGAGGCCGCAGATCCACGCGACGACGCGTTCGATGCCCATGCCGAAGCCGCTGTGCGGGACCGAGCCGTACCGCCGCAGATCGAGGTACCACTCGAACGCTTCCTGGGGCAGGTTGTGCTCCTTGATACGCTTCAGCAGCAGGTCGTAGTCGTCGATACGCTGCCCCCCACCGATGATCTCGCCGTAGCCCTCGGGGGCCAGCACGTCGACGCAGAGCACGACCTCGGGCTGCTTCGGATCGGGCTTCATGTAGAACGCCTTGATGGCCGACGGGTACCGGTGGACGGCCACCGGGCGATCGAACTGATCGGACAGGATCGTCTCGTCGGCGCCTCCAAAGTCGCCGCCCCACTCGAACGGCCGCCCCTTCTCCTTGAGGATGCGCGCCGCCTCGTCGTACGAAATCCGCGGGAAGGGATGCTGGACGCGCTCGAGCTTCGAGGTATCCCGCTCGAGCACCGTCAGCTCGCGGCGACGCCGCTCGAGCACCCGCTGCACGACGGAGACCACGAGGTCTTCGGCGAGCTGGATGATGTCGTCGAGGTCGGCCCACGCGACCTCCGGTTCCACCATCCAGAACTCGGTCAGGTGGCGTCGCGTCTTCGACTTCTCGGCGCGGAACGTGGGTCCGAAGCAGTAGACGCGAGCGAGCGCCATCGCGTTCGCCTCGTTGTAGAGCTGTCCGCTCTGCGTCAGGTACGCCGTGTCCTCGAAATACCGCACGGGGAACAACGTCGTCGTGCCCTCGCACGCGGCGGGCGTGAAGATCGGCGTGTCGGCCAGGATGAAGCCGCGACCGTTGAAGAAGTCGCGGACCGCATCGATGACCTCGTGCCGAACGCGGAGGACCGCGGTCTGCCGCTCGGAACGGATCCACAGGTGCCGGCGATCGAGCAGGTAATCGACGCCGTGTTCCTTGGGCGTAATCGGGTAGCTCGCCGACGGGCTGGCGACCTGCAGTCCGGAGACGTCGATCTCGTAGCCGCCCGGCGCCCGCTTGTCGGCGCGCACCGTCCCCGTCACGACGATCGAGGTCTCCTGGGTGAGGTGATCAGCTTCCTCGAACGTGGCCTCGTCGACGGCGGACTTCGACATGACCGCCTGGACGAACCCGGTCCCGTCGCGCAAGGTCAGGAACTGGATCCTGCCGCTCGACCGGCGGTTCGCCAGCCAGCCCTTCAGCGTGACCTGCTGGCCCTCGTGCTTGGCGATGTCTTCGATGTACACCATCGATTCGAAGCATTCTGACCAGGGGTCTGATCCGGGGGCCGGAGACCGGGGGGCAGGGTCTGGCGCGTTCGAGGTCTTTCCAGCACCCTGGCCTCTGGTCCCTGACCCCTGGCTAGCGGATCGCCAGCAGCTCAGAGAACCGATCGCACGCCTGACGTCCCATCTCGAGCGCCTGACGCGGCGTGCTCGTGCCGGCCAGTTCCAGCATCAGCGTGCCGTCGTAGCCCACCTTCTGCAGCTCCATCATCACGGCTGCCCAGTCGATCGTGCCCGCGAACGGCGGCAGGTGCTCGTCGGTGCGCCCGCGGTTGTCGTGCACGTGCGTCGTCACCAGGTGCTCGGCCACCGTTTCGATCGCATCGAGCAGGTCGCCCATCATCTGGGCGTGACCGAGGTCGAGGCAGATGCCTGCACCCGGGAGCTCCACCTCTTCTTCGAGCATGTGCACGAGCGAGGTCGGGGCCGAGAGGTCGTTCGGGATCACTTCGGCTGCCACCCCGACACCGAGCGGCGAGGCGGCCTCGTAGATCTGCTCGAGGCTGTGCCGCGCCGCATCGCGGCTGTTGTCACCGGCCTGCGGCTGTTGGCTGGCGGGGACGCCCAGGTGCACGACGATGAACCCGGTCGGGATGCGGTGGGCGACCTCCAGCGCCGCGACCGCCTCGGCCACGGCCCGCTCGCGCGCGGTCCGATCCGCGCTCGCGTTCGAGAACGCGCCGCCCCACCTCCCGTTCACGAGGCTCTCGGCAATGGGCGCGTGGATCGAGTGCAGCCGCAGGCCGATGTCCTTCAGCCAGCCGTCCAGCGTGGCAACGGCGCGCGGGTCGTGATAGTCGAAATGGCTGCGGGTCGCGAACAGCTCGATCGCGTCGAAGCTGTGTGCGGCAATCTCGACCAGGTGGTCGAAGCTCAGCCGTTCGCTGTGATACAGGTGCGTCGAGATGCCGAACTGCACGGTCGCCTACAGCGCTCCCTTTGCTAAAGGTTCAAGCAGGACATTTTACTGCAACT